>ERZ807291.8810-NODE-8810-length-11120-cov-6.202079_pt1 | contig 11120 bp, 6 predicted proteins | sample MGYA00521257_ERZ807291 | MGnify/ENA primary metagenome ERZ807291 (study PRJEB31413, sample SAMN03169783) | marine metagenome | biome: Marine; feature: Water; material: Subsurface seawater | place: North Sea | collected 2011-04-28 | depth 1 m m ...
GGCCGCCCGCAGCATTTGGGGCATTTAGTGAAAGCCGATGGCCGCTGGCGCATCTTCATATTTGGCAGCGGTCAGAATCCTTGCAACTCCAGCTCTGACTCCGGGAATCTCATTGAGTTTCTCGCGAACGATCCGTCATCACCCGTTGTACGATACACCCCAAAAAAAGCCGATATCGATTCGGTTATCGATGTGTACGGTGTTTTTCAACAACAGGAACTATCCATTCAGGACATTCCAGATTTTCTTTGGCCTCCGGGTGGAAAATATGGTCTGCGAAATTATGACAAGGTTTTTCATGCCGAGGTCGGCAATGACGTGTTCGACTTGCGCGGGATAAATCGCGATCAAGGCTGCATGGTCGTCGTGCGCCCCGACCAGCACATCGCGACTTTGCTGCCGCTGAATGCCCATACCGAGCTCGCCGCCTTCTTTGATGAATTCATGATCCCGCCGAGATAAGTGGACGTCCAATGCTCGACATTGCCGCCAACAACTTGCGGTCGAGTCTAAAGTTACTCGTTTGCTGCAGTCGGCAAGGTTGGTCATCAGTTTTATGGAGCTGGGCAAGAACCTCTGGGTGCTGTTCGGCAATACGTAAAAGAGCCACCGCAGGACCTTGCGGTTCACGAAGGCCCTGCTCTCAGTCTTGTAGTGTTCGCATGCTAACGCCAAGTAATCTGGCAAATGCTGATTGCGACATATTCAGTTTTGAACGAATTACCTGTGACGGCGAAGGCTCCGACAGCTCGGTAGTTTTTAAACTAGCCTCTCTTTTTTTATTGCTGAATTGCTTTAATGCCCTCTAGGATTTCAGCACCAATATCTCGCTTATCCATGATCGATTGCCTCTGCAATTTGCTTCAAAATATGACTGGGGATAGTGGACTGCTCTGATTTACTAAAGATCGTCAGCATCCAAATTTCGTGATCCGGTCTTTTCAAATAATCAATGATGCGGACTCCGCCACGTTTCCCCTTTCCGACGGGCGCCCATCGAACTTTCCTGAACCTTCCAGTGCCCCTGACAATCGCCCCTACATCGGGCTTTTGAGCTGGAGGCGGCTAAGCCCTGGGGGCAGCGCTGGGCACCTCATTCGGCGATACGATTGAGACAATACTGAGCGCGCTCGCACTAAAGCGCACGGGTTAATGCATGACATAAGCAGCAACAAGATAGAACAACGTGGCAAACGCGCCGCCCAACACCGCATAGGGTAACTGGGTAATCGCATGATCATACGTTCTGCAACCGGCCCCTTGTGCGCTCAAGACTGTGGAGTCTGAGTAGAAACAGGCATGACTGCCAAACCCACTGGCAGATAACAACGCGCCAATAACAAGCGGCAAGTTAACACCAAGCGCCTCAGCCAATGGAAAAGCTACGGGCATAGCAATAGCAATCACTCCCCAGTTGGAGCCGGTTGTATACGAAACAACGGAAAGCGTGAGGAAAATTAATGCCGGCAATAACGCTGCGGTCATATAAGGCTCCACCGCGGTAATCACGTACTCTGTTAAACCCATAGCATCGTTGGCTTCAACAAACACAAACAAAGCTAACAACATGCTCAATACGGGAATCATGGATTTAAGGCCGTCAATGCAGGTATCAAGCAGTTCGGTTAAGGGCATGATGCGCATCGCCCAGTATTGGATGACGGTAAAGAGAATGCCCGCCATAACCCCCCGCAATAAATCGACCGTCGGAAAAACGGTAAAAAACAGTAACGCAATAATGGGTAAAAAGAATACGCTCATATTGGCGCGCTCAGAGGGCTCAACCGCCAGCGCAGGATCTTCAAAAATCCCCAGATCACCGGTCGTCTCGGCCCTCATTTCAGCGTCGCGCATTTTGCCCAACAGCGGAATAACGCGCGTCACAGCAAGAGGCACTATTATCAAAGCAACCAACGGGTAGAACATATAAGGGATAGATTCCACAAACAGCGCGATACCCTCACCTGTATCTGCCACGCCGTTCTTTTCCAGCAAGCCCGCGAAATAAACCCCCCAGCTCGATATGGGAATCAACAGGCACATCGGCGCGGCGGTTGAATCGACCACGTAAGCCAACATTTCTCTTGAGGTGCGAAAGCGATCGGTGACTGCCTTCATTGTTGCGCCCACCGTCAAACTATTGAGGTAGTCGTCGAGAAAAATGACGAGGCCCAAGAGCCAGGTAGCCAGCAAACTGCTTTTTTTAGTGGTCAGGCGCCGCGTTAACATCTGGCCAAATGCATAAGACCCACCGCCCTTGACCAATAGCGCAATGAAGCTTCCGTACAAGCCGCACACCAGCACAACCCAGGCAGTCACTTCGTCCATTAGAACCTCGGTCGTCACTGCCGCCAGCCGATCGAGAAAAAGCCAACCATCCATGATTAAAAATGCCAAAATTGCACCCGCAATCACGGACTCTAGTGTGCGGCGACTCCAGATAGCCAAAACCAGAACAAAAGCTGTTGGCAGCAAGCTAATGGCGCCATATTCCATAACCAATCCTCAATTAAGTGGTCTACATTACGACCAGAAAGGCTGAATGTAACTCAGCTATAGCTCAAGCTGGAACGACAATTTAACGCAGTCAAAGCAAACCTTTCGGATAAGCAGTTTACTCGGTGGCCTTGACCCGTGTATTTTCGGAGGCGTCGAAACAGATCGGCAGCAGGAGCACCTAACGATATGGAGATAATCGAGTGAAAATTGACCCATTATTAGCCGATATTGAGAACAGTGAATCAGGCCCACAGATCGCCGCCCTGTTCGATTTCGACGGAACCATTATCGCGGGCTATTCGGCCACCGTATTCCTGCAAGACTCACTAACAACGGGTCAGCTATCGCCCGAGGAGCTCGTCGAACTCACACGCGCACTCACCAGCTTTGGGATGGGCAACATGGGTTTTTCTGCACTGATGGCCGTGCATGCTCAGTATCTCGCTGGTGACTCGGAGGCGGACTACATTGAAAACAGTGAAAAGCTGTTTCGCAAAAAAATTGCCCGGCTGATTTATCCTGAAACTCGCCGTCTTATTGAAGCCCATCGCGCCAAAGGACATACCATCGCCATTATTAGCTCGGCGACGCCTTACCAAGTGCTACCCGCCGCGAAAGATCTCAATATCGACCATGTGTACTGTACGGAACTAGAGGTTTCGCAAGGCGTCTTTACCGGCTCCGTTATCAAGCCGACGGTGTTTGGTGAAGGCAAGGTTGACGCCGCACAAAAACTCGCAAAAAAAACGCGTGCCAATCTCAATAAAAGCTTCTTCTACTCAGACAGTACCGATGACATACAGCTACTGGAGTACGTCGGCAAGCCTGTCACTCTCAACCCACGAAAACGCCTTAAAACTATCACCCGAGAACGCGCATGGCCTACGGCTAGCTTCGATAGCCGAGGCAAAATGTCTGTCAGTGGATTTTTTAGATCGGTGGCCGCAACCGGCTCGCTCGTGGGCAGCTTTGCCGCAGGGCTTCCTATTTACGCGCTTACTCGTTCTAAACGCGATTCAATTAATTTTTCAATCTCATTGTTCGCGGATACTTGCAACGCGTTAATTGGCATGGAACTCGACATCAACGGCGAAGAAAACCTTTGGAGTCATCGCCCCGCGGTCTTTATGTTTAACCACCAAAGCAAGGCCGATGTCGCAATTATGGCTGGCCTCATTCGCAAAGACGTCGTGGGAGTCGGTAAAAAAGAGATAGAAAAAATGCCGTTTATTGGCCAGGCCATGGGCATGGCAGGCACAGTCTTCATCGATCGGTCCGATAGAAAAAAGGCTATCGAATCTATGAAGCCACTGATCACCGCTATGCGCGATGAAGGCAAATCAATGGTAATTGCCCCTGAAGGAACGCGCACACCAACAGCAAAGTTAGCCCCCTTTAAAAAAGGCGGCTTCCACATGGCTATGCAGGTAGGGGTACCGATCGTCCCAGTTGTGATCCACAACTCAGGCGATATTGCTCCAAAAGGTGACTTCTTGTTCAGGCCAGGCAAAGTTCGAATCGACGTATTGGCTCCTGTCGACACCTCAGAATGGTCGGTAGCAAGAATGGATGAACACGTAAACAGTGTGCGCAACATGTTTCTGCGCACGCTCGGTCAGCCTGAACAGAGTGTCGAGGAGGTACGGGCTGCTCAGAAAAATCAGCCGGACGATATGCGCCCCGAACTCAAAACTCCTGACCACAAAAAAGTGCCTCGTACGCCAAAGAAAAAGGCAGCGGTAAAAAAAGCGGCGAAAAACAAAATGGGCACAGCCGGCCGTGCAGCGGCCAAAGTAGCTACCAAAACATCAATCAAACCGAAAGTGAAGGCAAAAACTAAAGCAACTGCCAAAATCAGTGCCCAACCGAAAACTCGCGTAACATCTAAGACGGACACACCGGCAAAGGCCAAAGCTGCTGCCAAGTCGGCGCGCAAAAAAACAAACGCCACAACAAAAATAAAAACACCGGGCCGTAAAATTGCGCCCCAAAAACGTGCAGCCGTTAGGCCAAAACTGGCCACCAAGGACTAAATAACTGAATGAACGTAGCAAAGCTAGTTGATAAATTAGCGCTGTCCCCGTGGCCTGAGGCACCGGGCACTGTCGTTTTTTTATTAGACCTCACCACCCGCCTCGAGCGCCGTTTACTCGACCAGTGGATTGAGCAACATGCGCCCAAAGGCAGAGAATACAGCACCGTTATTCTACCATTGGGCGACGACCGCAAGCCCCTCGCCGTTCATTCCTTGGTGAGCAAGTTAATGGCGCTGGATAATGTCGTTATTGCCCCCCTAAGAATAGCGTGGACGCCCAGTGAAAACGCGATTAACTCAGGGCCCCGTCTTGTAGACCTGCTTGGAGGTCCCGAGCGCCGCCCTGGAAAAATAAGGTCTTCTCGCATCATGCGAACCGCCCCCCAGCGTATGCATTTCCTGGCGGGTGCGCCCGCCACCCGCGCAGAGCTATCACATCGATTTCGAGTAAAGACCGGCTTAGAGGCTAACGAGCATTTAGATGACTTCGCCGTATTTATCGCGCGTCAAGCAGCGGTTGTTCTCGATATACATGAGCGTAAACTTCAGGGAGGGCGCTATAAAGTCCCTCGTTATGTTGCGCAAAGTTTACGTAACAACAAGGAATTCCGCGCTCGGTTGTACACCATTGCGGAAGCTAAATCGGTCAGTCGCACTGAAGTCATGCGGGAGGTCAATGAGTACTTCCGAGAAATGATCTCGATTCCCACCAGTTTTTGGCTCGACGTTTGGGCTAAATTTTGTAACTTCTGTCTACGCCTCGGCTATGAACCGGAACTGCATTATCGAACCGAAGACATAGAGAGAGTTCGACGCATAGTCAGAGATCATCCATCGGCGCTGCTGTGGACTCACAAAACGTACATCGACGGATTTGTAGTGCCGAAAATACTGTTCGATAACGATTTCCCGATGCCCCATTTTTTCGGCGGCGCCAATCTAAACATCCCAGTTCTCGGCTTCTTAATGCGTCGTGCGGGCGGGATATTCATAAAACGGAGCTTCAACGACAACGAAGTCTATAAGGCCGCATTGCGCCAATATATTAGCTACCTAATGGAGAAACGCTTTCCACTAACGTGGTCCTTTGAGGGCACTCGATCTCGACTGGGCAAGCTCATGCCACCGAAATACGGTGTTCTTAAATACGTTCTCGAGGGTTGTTACTACGCCGAAGCCAAAAATATCCATATTATCCCCGTCACTGTCAGCTATGACTTAGTGCGTGACGCCGAGGAGTATGCTCGCGAGCAAGCGGGCGTACCTAAGGCACCCGAATCGCTGAGCTGGCTAGTAGGCTACATCCGCAGTCTCGCAAAACCGATGGGCAAAATTTATGTCGACTTTGGCGAGCCCGTGGTCCTCGAAAGCGCGCCCGACCCAAGCGATCGACTTGCGATATCTAAGGTTGCATTTCAAGTGGCGGTAGAGGCCAACCGTGTCACTCCGATAACCGTTCCCGCTGTGATTAGCATGGTACTGCTTGGGGTGTATCCAAGAGCATTGTCAGAGCAAGAGATCAGTACTGAAGTTGCCGATCTTCTCGATTGGACTCGCCAACGCGGGCTGCGTTTATCCCAAGACTTTGACGCGCAGTATGCCGAAGGTACGGAGAATGTTCTCGACCTCATGATTGGAGAGGGTATTGTCACACGCTTTGAGGGTGGACCTACCACCGTTTATGGCCTGAGAGAGGGCCGCGCTGCGGTCGCCAGTTACTATCGCAACACCATAGTTCACTACTTCGTGAATAAAGCAATCGCGGAACTCTGCCTAGTAGCGGTCGTCGAGCAGGAAGACTCCGACGAGGCGCCGATAGATATTTTTTGGCGTGAAGTAGACGATCTCCGAGATTTACTAAAGTTCGAGTTCTTCTACCCACCCACAGAAGTATTCCGTGAGGAGATTATTAAAGAGCTCGAGGCAATTACTCCCGATTGGCAAGAGCAACTCGATCGAGGTGCTCAAGGCGCGCGCAAGATCCTGCTACAGATGACCTCACAAACAGCGCATATGGCACTACAAATTTTCGTTGAAGCCTACGCAATCGGCGCGGATATACTCGCAGCCGTGCTACCCGGAGAATCAATCGATGAATCCGATTACGTTGAGCGGTGCATGAACTATGGGCAACAAGCCTTCATGCAGCGTCGCATATGGAGCGAAGTGTCTACCAGCAAATTACTGTTTCAAAATAGCTGGAAACTATTGGGCGCAAGAGGCTTAACCGATGAGTCGAAACCTGATTACGCCTTAGAACGCCAACTGCAAGCACAGTCGTTAACTAACCTTGTTCGCCGTGTGGAAGTCATCCGAGCATCGGCGATCGCCACTCGAGGCACTTCAACTATAAGGGACACAATACGTGGCAAAATCTAAAATAGCTGTCATCGGCGGCGGTAGCTGGGGAACAACCGTCGCCTCGATCCTAAGCCGTAATGCTTGCGTAACGCTTTGGGCTAGAAATAGCGATACGGTAAAAGAGGTTAACGAAGAGCATCGAAATTCCCGCTACCTCGGCGAGCTCGCACTTCATGCTGACCTTACCGCAACCGCTGATCTGCAATTTGCCGTGCAAGGCGCTGAAGCGGTCATCATGGGAGTACCCTCAAATAGTTTCCGCGATGTTCTCATGGACGTTGTCGATGACCTCACCCCAGGCGCTCCGATCATTAGCCTGACAAAAGGATTGGAGCGCGGTACAAAGCTGCGAATGACTGAGATCTGCAGGGAACTCGCCCCTGATCATCCCGCAGGTGTACTGACAGGTCCAAACTTAGCCAAGGAAATTATGGCCGGGCAAGCGGCTGCAAGCGTATTGGCACTGGATGACCCTGCACCCACTGAATGGCTGCAACCACTGATGAACGTGGGCTTGTTTCGAGTCTATACCAACCCAGACGCCATTGGCTGTGAGCTAGGCGGCGTGTTTAAAAATATCGTCGCTATCGCCGTTGGAATGGGTGACGGATTCGGCGCTGGCGATAATACACGGGCCGCGCTGATTACCCGAGGTTTGGCGGAAATGACACGCCTAGGCACGGCACTCGGGGGTAAAGCAGAAACCTTTGCAGGGCTTGCCGGGATGGGCGACATGATCGCCACATGCACAAGCCCCCAGAGCCGCAATAGGCATGTAGGCATTGAATTGGCCAAAGGGCGCTCCATAGACGATATTATCGCGAGCATGCACATGGTTGCCGAAGGTGTGAAGAGCGCCCCCACGATCATGGAACTCGCTCGTGAGCATGGCTTGACCATGCCCATCACGCAGGATGTTTACAAAGTGATTAGCGGCGAATCGAATGCTCGAGGGGTGTATCGAGGCCTGCTACGTACCTCGGCGGGCGCTGAATCGGATCCAGGCTAGTTAGCCGCTGTCACAAGCTTCACCGTGTGCCGAGAGAATTAGACGCTTTCACAAGGAGGTAACTGGCTATGATAAAAAGCATTATACGCAACATTGCAGTGTGCCTACTCGCCGGCAGTTTGTTGTCATGCGCAACGAGCCCGACCGGCCGAAGTCAATTTCTACTTATCTCTCCCGAATCAGCAATTATTGAGTCAGAAACCGCTTACTTGAGTACCGTTAAATCACTCGACGATGAAAACAAACTCGTCACGGATCCAGAGATCATGGGGCGCGTAGCGCGTATTACGGGACGACTAGTCACTGTCGCAGAGCAATCATTTCCCGGTAGCAACGACTGGAAGTGGAGCGTGGCCATTATCGATGACAGTGAAACGGTCAACGCATGGTGTATGGCGGGCGGGCGAATGGCGGTTTACACGGGCTTGTTTGATCAGCTAAAGCTAACCGACGATGAGTTCGCTCAAATCATGGGCCACGAAATCTCCCATGCACTAGCTAACCACACGGCAGAGCGGATGTCTCGAGCAATGGCAACCAGTATTGGCGTTATCGCGGTGGGTGCCGCCTCAGACAATAACGGAATTGCTATGGCCGGCGCCGCGATTGCAGCCAAACTGGCGCTGGAATTACCCAATAGCCGCACTGCGGAATCAGAAGCTGATCAGATCGGCATGGAACTGGCGACCCGAGCAGGCTACGACCCTGAGGCTGCGGTGACGCTATGGCAAAAAATGGGCGATTTGAGTGAGGACCGCCCCCCTGCGTTTTTGAGCACTCATCCGGCACCCGAGAATCGCCAAGCAGCGCTTAATACAATGATTCCGAGCATGAATAAGCTCAATCCAAGCCGAGCCAAAGCGCCTATTACTGAGATCGAAATAGTTCAGTAATAGGTAATAGTTATTAGCGAACGGTATGCAGAAAATGCAGGTGGTTCTCGTATTGGGTCAAGATATCGACTACCACCTGCTCTTGCGTCCAGCCCATAATATCGTAGTCCTGGCCACCTTCTAACAGATGAACCTCTGCGCGGTAAAACAGCTCGCTTGTATTCATCTCATCCATTGGCTTCTTACCCAATGATTGATCAGGCATAGGGTGGCTCTTCAAATTGACCTCGTAGACGAAATCAATTTCATCGCCATGGAAAACTTCTAACCGCAGCGCGCCTCGCTCGCTGATATGGTTACTCACCTTAGCCTGTACGCCATGCCGATTCACTTCACCAGCAAAACTGTGCATCGCCTTGAATACATCCTCTCGGAGAAAAGTTTGGACTGATGAGTCGCCAGGGTATTCCAGCAAGTTGCCCAAGCGTTCTCGCCAATTACTAGCCTCGATGGCCGCAGGAGGATGGACCCCCACGCTCTCGCGTTTCGCGCTGTCCACAATAAGCGCGCGCCAAAAGCCCCATAATGCGCCAAGTATGGCTAGCGAAAACGGTAATGCACTCGCGATGGCAGCGGTTTGTAAAGCGCCCAATCCACCGGCTAACAGCAACACCGATGAGATCGCAGCGATAATTGCAGTCCAAAGAATACGCTGCGCAACAGGGGTATTGTCTTCACCCCCAGCGCTCAACATATTCAGAACCATCGCACCGCTGTCCGCAGAGGTGACGAAAAAAATCACAATCATCGCCAGACAAAGCAGCGAAAGAATTTCTGTCCCTGGTAAGTAGTCGAGAAACTTAAAGAGCGCCATGGCCTGATTTTCCTGTACCGCCTCCCCGAGCGAGGTAAACCCACCGTTACTGATCAGCTCAATCGCCGAGCCGCCAAAAACACCCATCCACAAAACGATGAACGCTGTCGGTACCAAGGTCACGCCCAATAAGAATTCGCGAATGGTTCGCCCGCGCGAGATGCGCGCAATAAAAATACCGACGAAAGGCGCCCAACTAATCCACCAGCCCCAATACAGTATCGTCCACCCACCCAACCAATCCGTAGGATTGTAGACATACAGATTGAATGTTTTAGGTACAACATCGGCGAGATAAGCCCCAAAAGTCTGAACCGTTCCCGATAGCAGCAAAATCGTGGGGCCTGCGATCAATACGCCGGCAAGCAGCAAGACCGCCAATACGATGTTGAGCTCTGACAGGCGCTTGATACCGGCATCCAGTCCCAAGACTACCGACACACCGGCGACAATCATGGTGCACATAATCAACCCAATTTGCACCGTCTCGCTGACGGGCACATCGAACAAATAGTTGAGACCCGCGTTAATCTGAAGCACGCCATATCCGAGGCTCGCCGAAATACCGCAGGTCGTGCAGACAATCGCAAAGACATCGATTGTCGCACCCAACGGTCCGTAGATGCGCTCACCAATTAACGGATAGAAGGCGGACCGTAGTGTTAGTGGTAACGAATGACGATAAGCAAAGTAGGCTAGGACCAGCGCAACGGCTGCATAGATTGCCCACGCATGGAAACCCCAGTGGAAGTAGGTGAGCTTCATAGCCTCTGAGGCGGCTTTAAGCGTGCCACCCTCACCAATGGGTGGCGCCAAATAATGCATCACGGGCTCTGCGACCCCGAAAAACATCAAGCCGATACCCATACCGGCGGCAAATAACATCGCAAACCAAGAAATAAAGCCATAAGCGGGCTCTGAGTGATCAGGGCCTAGCTTGATATCCCCATGCCGCGATAACGCAATAATAAACACCACGATAAGCACCGTCCCGACCACCAACACATAGAACCAGCTCGCGTAGGTAACGATTCCTGATTGAAGAGTATCAAGAACAACGTCTGATGCGTCGGGGAAAAAGCCAACAAACAAAACGCTAGACAAAAGAATGGTAATAGCGGGGATAAAAACCGCAGGGTCTATGACCCAGTGACGAGTATTGAGGGATGACATAGCAGCTCTAATTGCGCAATTTGCCACATTATACCCCTATAGTAGAATCCATATCAGAACAAAATAACTATGTGGCCTAATGGTTTATTGGTTTATAACAGTCATTTTTATGGCCAAATTCGGGTAATAGCCATATTTAATACTTTGAGTTAAAATGATGTTCTCTAACCTTTAGATGATCACTCACCCCTTCATGGAGTCTCGATGAAAAATCCCACGTTCTTCAAACGCCGCCACTTAGCAACTGCAATTGGCTCCGCGCTCTTACCGGCTTTAGCAACCCAAAGCGTGCTGGCTCAGCAGCTTGAGGAGGTTGTAGTAACCGCCACCAAGCGC
>ERZ807291.8815-NODE-8815-length-11116-cov-22.557183_pt1 | contig 11116 bp, 7 predicted proteins | sample MGYA00521257_ERZ807291 | MGnify/ENA primary metagenome ERZ807291 (study PRJEB31413, sample SAMN03169783) | marine metagenome | biome: Marine; feature: Water; material: Subsurface seawater | place: North Sea | collected 2011-04-28 | depth 1 m m ...
TTTTTATATTAATATGTATCAACGATAAAAACGTTTTAATTAAATAAAGATTATGGCCGAATTTAAATTCCCAACTGAAGAAGTAGAATTACCCTCTAAAGGATTATTATATCCTGATGGGCACCCTCTAAAAAGTGGTAAAATAGAAATAAAATATATGACCGCTAAGGAAGAAGATATTTTATCTAACCAAGCTTATATACAAAAAGGCACTGTGTTAGATAAACTATTAGAATCTGTTATTATTAATAAGGATATTAAATTAAAAGATTTACTTATTGGTGATAAAAATGCAATTTTAATTGCTACTCGTATTTTAGGGTATGGTAAAAACTATAGTTTTACTTATAATTCAGAAAAAGTAGATATAGATTTAACTGAATTAGAAAATAAACCATTTGATGAATCTTATATAGTAGATGGTAAAAATGAATTTTCATTTACTTTACCTCATAGTAATACATTAATTACTTTTAAGGTTTTAGATGGACATGAAGAAGCTAAAATAGAGGCTGAATTAAAAGGATTAAGAAAAATCCAAAAAGATAATGTTCCTGAATTAACCACTAGACTAAAACACATCATCCTTTCAGTTAATGGTGAAACAGAAAGCAAAGATGTTAGAGAGTTTGTTGATAATTATATGTTAGCTAGGGATTCAAGAGCATTTCGTGAACACTTAAAATCTATTCAACCCGATGTTGATATGTCTGTTATTTTAGACAATGGAGAGGAGGTAGAAGTCCCTCTGGGATTAAACTTTTTTTGGCCTGACTCTGAATAATAGCCAACAGTATAGATTAAATTTATTTAATCATTTACATCAAATAATATTCCATGGTAATGGTGGATATGATTTTGAAACAGTATATAACTTACCTATATGGTTAAGAAAATATATTTTTAAAGAAATTAAAGACCATTATGCTAAGGTAAATAAACCACCTGAAGAACAGGGTAAAACAAACCTAGTAAACCCAGATGGAAAAGTAAATGTTCCTGAATTTGCTAAAGCATCTCAACAATACCAAGGAAAGAGCAGCTATAAATAGTTGCTCTTTTTAATATTTATAATAAAATACTCCTTAAATGTCAAATTCTGAAGAGATAAACAAACAAGTAAAAGCAGCAGAGGATCTAACCCAGGTCCAAAGGTTAAACCTTGATTTAAATCGAGACATTAATGATGTTATTCGTGAAGGGTTAAAAGGTATTAATGGACAATTAGATGCTAAAAAATCTATAAGAAATGCTTTAAACGAAATCAATAAAGCTTCTGAACTACAAGTAGATTATGCAAAACAAGGGGTTAAAGCTTTATTAGATTCTAAGAAATTAAATGATACTTTAGCTTCAAGTAAAGCTTCCCAAAATAAATTAGAATTAAACGCTGCAAATCTTTTATCAAAAGCTCGAAAAATTAGAGAAGATTCTGAAGCTAACATAGATACCTTAACTGTCAAACAACTTAAGGCTATGGAGGCCCAAGCAAAAGCTAGTGAAAAAACTGCTGGGGATCTTCTTGAACAAAAATCTAACTTAAGAGCAGGTGAAGAATCATTAGCTTCTATGGCTAAAGCCTCTAACCAGATATCTGCTTTACCTCCATCTAAAGCATTTGGGTTTTTATCTGATATAGCAGGAGTCATTCCAGGAATTAAGGGTTTAACTAAAGGATTTGATAAAGCAGCTGAAGCATCTAAATTAGCAGCAGCCTCTATGGTTACTATTAATGAGGATGGTATAGCTAGTTCTTTAACCGGATTAGATAAATTTAAAGCAGGATTAAAAGGGTTATCTGCAGGAGCGGGTGAACTAATGAAAGCATTTGGCCCAATGGCTATTCTTTTAAAAGTATTCCAGGGTATGGTGAAAGCAGATAAATCTGCTGGAGAAATAGCTAAAGGTCTAAATATAAGTACTAAAGAAGCAGGTAAATTATCTGCAGAAATGTTAAAAACTTCTAAAGAATCTGATAGTATTGGTGTTACTTATGAGGGACAAAAACATGCTTTAAAAGCTATTAATGCTGAATTGGGTACTTCAACTGCTATAAGTGCTAAAACATTAGCTACATTTTCTAAAATGGAAAATTTAGCAGGAATGACCCAAGAACAGATGATGGGTATTGGTAAGCTATCTTTTGCTACTGGTAAAGATATGGAAAAGATGACGGGTGAATTTTTAGCCCAAGCTAAATCCGCATCCCTAAAAAGAGGAGTACTACTAAATGAAAAGCAATTAATGGCTGATATCTCAAAAGTATCAGCAGCTACAACTTTATCATTAGGCAAAAACCCAAAAGCTATAGCAAATGCTGTTGCTACAGCAAAAGCTTTAGGTATGGAAATGTCTAAAGTAGAGGGAATAGCTAATAGCTTACTTGATTTTGAATCTTCTATTGAAAAAGAATTAGAAGCAGAATTAATGCTAGGTAAAAACATTAATTTAGAAAAAGCAAGACAAGCTGCCCTAAATAATGACTTAGCTACCGTAGCATCAGAAATAGCGGAACAAGCAGGAAGTGCCGCAGATTTTGCTAAAATGAATAGACTACAACAAGAAGCATTAGCAGGTGCTGTAGGTATGAATAGAGAAGAATTAGCACAAACTTTATTTACTCAAGAACAATTAAAAGGATTAACTGGAGAACAAGCTAAAGAAGAACAGAAGAAGCTAGATAGTGCTATTGAAAAGTTTGGGTTAGAAGAAGCAATGAAAATGCAAGAAGAAGGTAAACTCCAACAACTTTTTGACCAGGCTGCAGAACAAGAAAAAGCAGCTTTAGCCGCAAAAAGTATGAATGAGGCATTTATGGAGATGGGTAAAACATTAATGCCTGTAATGGAAAGTGTAACATATTTGACAACTAAACTAGCCGAAAATGTAGAATTAGTGGGAAGTTTAATATTAGGATATCAAACCTTTAATGGTATTCAAACCCTTGTAAACAGTAAAAAATTAATAGCTCTTTCTTTAGATAAAAAAGAGTTAATGTTTGGTAAAAGTAAATTAGCCCAACTTGCAGCTCAAGCGGTAATATGGGCAATTGCAAACCCATTTAAAGCAGCTTTAGGTGCCGCCGCCGCAGTAGGTATTGGGGCTCTGGCATATTCAACTATGGGTAAAGCAGCAGACATAAACTCTCCGGCAGATGGTAAAACACAAATATCTACAAAAGAAGGAGGATTGTTTGAGTTATCCCCAAATGATGATATTGTAGCAGCACCTGGTGCCTCTGCGGCGTTAGCAAATGCTTCAAGTGGAGGAGGAACGTTAGCAAATGCTTCAAGTGGAGGAGGAACTTCTGTTTCAATGCAAAAATTAGAACAACTACAAGCCCAAACTAATGCATTATTAAATAGAATAGCATCTACCCAAGGTACAGTATCACTTGATGCAGAAAAAATGGGAACTGCTATATCTATGAACACTTACGAAATTTCACCATAATCTAATATTTATAATAAAACAATATATTATGAGCATTTTAAATAAATTAACACAACAAGGTACACCATTATCATTAGGAAATGGAGCCACTCCATCTACACCAGATTTTGCAGAATCTAAAGTACATGATACGTACTCTATTAATGGTAGTCCTTCTTTAAGTGGTAAACCACAACCTTCAAATTTAGATTTAAATGGGCAAACCCCATCTAAATACTTAGATAATTTACCTCAATAATAAACTATGGGACTAGTTGATTTAAGAACAGATCTTAAATCACTAAGGTTTGGAAAAGATAGAGTGGGAGGTGGAAGTAGTAATCAACCTTATAAAACAAGACCTATTCCAGATAATCTTAGTGATACTGATGTAACAGGAGGCCCTGACTTTTTGTTAAGGGGAGGTACTTTAGCTCTAAGAAATTCAGTTAGGGATGTATCAAGGTTAGCCAAAATGTTTACCGATTTTAAATCACCTAATGGTCTTTTATATACGGTAAAGCAGAATATATTATCAAGAACAAGTGTCCAAACCCAAGCAAGCCCTAATGTCCTTAATGACGGTATTTATTTACCTACATCTACCATAGCACAGGCGGGAGTTAATGCTTTAGGGATTCATTTAAACAAACAAGGAATAGACCCTACGGGTCTTTTAGCTGAAACTGGAATTTTAGTACAACCCAGTTATTCAAACCATCTGTCTGATATTAAAGAAGTATCTACAAACAGATTAGTAGATTTATTTAATACAAAATTAGACACTGATGATAAAGAACTTCGAAACTACCCAGGGGGTCCAGGAGCAAAATTAGGTATAGGTAGTACAAAAATTTCAAGAGACTTTAACACTAAAACCGGATTTGATAGACTAAAAATTTCAGGAGATCTGGCTTCTGAAAATATTAGTGTTTTTAGTTACAAAGATATTGCTTCTTATTATGGTGATTCTAATTTATTAGACTTTGAAGAAAGAAGTGAAACAAAGGATAAAGAAGGTATTGATAGAAAAAAGGGTATAATTAAACCAAGTTTTACTACATTTTTAACTCCACCTCGATCTGGAAATTCTAATTTTTCTAAAACATTAAACTACGAAACTGAAAATATTGAAAAAAGGGTTAATTTAGGAAACCCAGGAAAGGTTGGTAACAAATCTAGTTATGTATTAGGTAAAGACGGGAATAATAGACCCCTAGATAAACTTAATGCTTTACCTATATATAGTTCTACTGAAGGTGTTATCCAAAATTCTATCAAAAATGATTTAGTTAAATTTAGAATAGGAGTAATTGATAATAATAAACCTAATAAAAAAACATATATTCATTTTAGAGCATTTATTGATTCTATGAGTGATTCATATTCTTCAAATTGGAATAGTACAAATTTTGTAGGGAGGGGAGAAAATTTATACCGTTATGGAGGAGGGTTTAATAGATCTGTAAATTTAGCTTGGACAGTAGCTGCCCAATCTAAAGATGAATTAATCCCAATGTACCAAAAATTAAATTATCTAGCCTCAGTAGTTGCCCCTGATTACTCAAGTGACGGGTATATGAGAGGAAACTTAATTACTTTAACTTTAGGTGGGTGGTTTTTTGAACAGGTTGGATTTATAGAAGGAATTACGTATGATATACCATCAGAAAGTCCATGGGAAATAGCAATTCCGGATAGTGGAGAATCTACATCAGATACAATATTATCTGATAAAAGTGTAAAAGAAATGCCTCATATAATTAAAGTAACAGGATTTAAATTTACTCCTATACAAGGATTTTTACCCCAAATACAGAAAAACAGCTATGCTAAACAAAGCTTTGAAGGTGCTGACGCTGATTATGTAAGTGCTTATGGTCCTGAAAGATATATTATGTTATCCAATGGTGGAGAACATGTTTATAGAGATGATCAGGGGAATAGAAAGGCAGAAATTTTAGCTGATAATTATGGTACAACTGAAGGGGGTATAACTAATGAGAATAGAAATTACATTCCTATAATTGACCAAAGACGAGTAGAACCAGTTAATACTATTAAACCTGTAGGAGGTACTTTTAATAATATTGATGTACCCAACTTAATAGGAATACCTAATCTTAATATTTAAGTTATGAGTAGATATAATGAATTACGAGACATAAGAGGTAGGGAATTTGTTCCTAAATACCCGGATATCCCTTTGAATTTTGAGGATCAATATTTTGTTACTACTGAAGGAGATAGATTTGATATTTTATCAAATCAATTTTATGATGATCCTTCTTTATGGTGGATAATTTCCACTGCAAATCCCCAACTACCCCAAAATTCATTATATATCACCCCAGGAACTCAAATTAGAGTCCCATCAAACCCTGCAGATATTATTAATAATTACAGAGCACTTAATTCGTTATAAAATATGAAAGGTAGTATAATTGGAGAACCAGTAGACAGGTATGTTATAGACCAAGTTAAAACCCGACAAAAAATATATGGTAAGGGTATAGATGGTGCTTCTGCTCGTACACCTCAAGAATTACAATATATGAATAATAGAAATGCCTGGATTAAAATGGCATCTTCTGTTTATGTTAAAGATACAAATTACAGACTACCTAAAGGAATTGAAAATGTTGATTCATTTTCTGGAGATAACCTCGCAAAAAAAGCAATATTATTTAATGGTTTATCCTCTCTAGGAGAACCTCAAAGATCAGGAATATCTTTAAATTCATCAAACTATAATAACTCGGCTTATGGGTTAGGAGGTACACAATTTGGTATCCAACCTATGCCTGGTATAAATTCACTTCAAGTAAATACTAAAAATAGAGGTTCAATTAAAACAGCTACAGTTGAATTAATAGCTTTTAATAGATTTCAATTTGAATTAATAGAAACCTTATATTTAAGATTAGGATTTTGTATGCTAGTTGAATGGGGGTGGGACAAATATATAGGAAAAGATGGCAAATTCCACCCAGTAAAATCTACGGTATTAGAAAATGGTTTTTTTAATATTACCAACCAGGATCAGGTACTTAGAAGTATTAATTCTATTAAAGAAAAGTATGAGGGTAATTATGGAGGATTTTTTGGTAGGGTTGCTAATTTTAATTGGAATTTCCAAAATGATGGTTCATATAAAATCTCCATTAAATTAACAGGGTTAGGAGATATAATTGAGTCATTAAAAGTTAATCAATCTCCAAGTAAAGAATTAAAACAGTCTCTTGAAGGTCTTACTCATCAGCGTTATAAGCTTCTAGAAGAATCTGATAGTGCTATATTCAACCAAAGGGCATCAACGAAACTAGGGGCAATACTTTACAAAAAATTAAATTTACAAAGTATATGGGAAAGTGGAGAAGACACAAACAAAAATTATTATAATCTATACTTATCCCTTTTAAATTCAGAATATACCCAAATTATAGGAAATAAAGGTACTAATGCCATAGATTTAAAATATGCCTATTTTATAAGATTTGGAGAATTATGTAATATATTACAACAAAACATTGTACCTGATGTTAATGATAACATAAAACATATAAAATTTGATGGTAGCACTGATAATGTAATATGTAGTTACCAACCTAACTTGATTTCATTCGATCCAAAAGTTTGTATAATTAAAATGGATGGTGATTTTACACCAATAAACCATGGGAGTATTGGTGGAATATGTATTCCGGATTATACTAAAAAGTTATTACCATTCGCATCTAAAATTACAGGTAATGGTAATAATGAAAACAAGTATATTATAACTTATGAACCTAATATTAAATCTTTTACAAACTATTTTCTTCCAACCCCACTAAAAGAAGTTGAATCTTATGGTCCATTTAATATATTTACTTCAACTTATTCCCCATCCCCCGGAACTAATGCCAGTTTACCTGATAATGGTACCTTTATAAAAGAAACTAAAGCTCCTAATAATATTAAAGATGGAGATTTATTATATGGAAAAATATATAATATATATCTAAATTATGATATGATTTTTAAATCATTAAAAAATAATGTAGATAAAAAAGGTAACTTATCATTTTTTAAATTCTTACAAAGTATATGTGACCAAGTAAATTCTGCTTTTGCTAATTCAATAGATATAGAACCTATTATAAAAGAAGATAAAACTATTACTTTTTTAGACCAAAAACCCGTAGTGGGGCTTAGTAAAAATTTACCCTCATTTGGTATTGATCAAACCGATACTGTAGAAATTGAAGTGTATGGGTTTAATAAAAGTACATTAGAAGGAACATTTTTAAAAGATATTTCTTTTAATACTAAAATATCATCAAAAATCGCAAATCAAATCTCTATAGGAGCAACTGCTAATGGAGTTGCTGCAGGAGAAGATTCAACCGGATATTCAAACTGGAATAGGGGGTTGGTTGATAGATTTCAACAAACTATAAAAGACCCAGAAGAAAAAACAGATCCAAAACCACCTGTTAATGACCCTCAACCAGAAACTACAGGTGGGGGTTATGAGGGGGATAATGATGATCTTGGACAAATAGCAGGTGATCAAAAATCAACTAGATTCCCTAAAACCGTTATAGTAGATGTTCCTTTAACTAGAGATTATTATATAACGAAAGAGGGGGTGGTGAATTATAGAGCTGAGGTGGAAAAACGAAAAATTAAATTTGAAATCGATAAAGATGGGAATGTTATAGATGGTTTATTTATTTATGGATATACAATTGAAAATAATAAACCATACTACCTCTCCTACCCACTGAAAGATTATGAGGGTATAGATAGTTCTAGAGCTTATATAATTACACAAAACCTAGAAAAATTCAAAAATGCTTTCCTAAAAGCATTTGCAGAAGGGTATGGTGTAACCTTACAAGATGTAGCTTTAGAAAGTGTAGGAAACGGTATTTTTTCTAAGGTAACTTACAAATTAACTCAAGAATCACTAAATTCTGTAAAAGAATCAGAAAAGAAAAAAACTAAAAAATTAGCAGGTTTAAATTACTCTTCTTATCTAGCCAATATGTTTGGGGGAATACCTTCAGTAAGTGATGAAGAAGAAACCGAAGCAGGTATTAAAAGTAAATCAGTTAACAAAGTAGATTCTAAATATCCTTTTCGTGAAGGAGAAGGAGATTTTTCATCATCAGGAAAATCCTCATATAAGATATATTTAAACGAAGAAAGTAAAAAAAACTATGATGATGGGGAAGAAGGTTCTACATCCCCAAGTAATCAAATAGGTTTAATACCCGTAGAATTTGATATGCAAATGGATGGAATTTCTGGGTTTAAGATCTACAATAAAATAAATATTAACCAAAGATTTCTCCCAAGTAATTACGGAGAGTCCTTAGATTTTTTAATAAAAGGGGTAAATCATAAAATAGATAGTAGTGGGTGGTCTACGAATTTACAAACACTATCAACTTCTAATTTAAATACTACTCCTGTAAGACAAAATAAACCTACAGTAGAAATACCTCCACCTCCTACTACAACAGGAAATAACAATGTAAATACACCTAATGCTGACAGATTAAGAGCAGCAATCCAAACAGCTAATTTTATAGAAAAAGGGAGTGAATTGTCCAATGGGGGAGATATAACATCCAATGCTGCAGATTTAGGTATATCTTTAATAAGAGTAATAAAAGAAAAACTACCCGAAATTACTTTAAGATTTACAGGAGGTAATGATGAGTACCACCAGAATTTATCATATAATAGTAGACACAAGCGTGGTAATGCATTAGACTTTACCATTATCCCTTTTAATGTATCAAATAAAGAACAAGTATTAAATATAATTGAAGGCTTTGCTGCTGGTAATAACCCTAAAGTAAGATTTAAAGATGAATATAAACAACTTACTGCAGCAGCTACTGGAGCACATTTCCATATTTCATGGGGAGAAGGAACTGAAGGTAAAGAGGAATTAGCACAAGCACTTAAAAAAGCACAAGCTGGAGCAATAGAAACATATACTGTATAAAATGTATTATCCTAAATCTCAAATATCACCTAATCAATACACTAATGGAGGTGAATTAATTTATAATCTAACTAAATTAGAATATAAGGGATACTACTATAAAACCTCAAATGGTCAATATTATAGTGGAAAAACCCCACAATCCCCTAATTCTGAACTTTTACTATTATTAGAAAAACAATATGATGATTACCAAAACCCTGAAATTGCAAAAGATAAAAGAAATAAATTATCTTCATCCCCAATTCTACCAGAAAATTTAATAAAAACTGTAGGGTATAATTTAGACCCTAGCTATAATTTTGCTACTGAAAATAAATATAATGGCAAAAAGTTAAGTGCGCCTGTAAACCAAAAAGTTTTACCAACAGAAGAAGACTATACTTTAGGTCAATTCCAAAGATACCTACTTAAAAAAGTAAATACTCCTTTATTTAAAGAGGTTCCAAAAGAGGTATATCTTAGGTATAAAAATAAGGATAAATATGTTCAATATGATTTGTACATTCCAATCAAAACTATGTGGACATTAACTGGTAAAGATAAAAATACTGTAGCTAATATAAATTTTAATATACTAAAATTAACTGAACAAAGATATAAGGCAACCGGTTTAGTTAATTACTTCAAAAACAAACTAACAGAATATTATAAAAAGGTTGGCTCATAGGGTATAATTTATTATATTGGTACAAAATGGTTTTATGTACTGGCTAATAGAAGATTTAGAGCAGTTAAAGGTTTTTTATAATAGTGGTTTTAAAGAAGCATTCATTGAAATAATTCCCTTTAACGATACAATTCACCCAACACAAAATAATGTGTCTTTGGTGTATATTAGACCAACATTAGCGAGTAAAGGCTTTATGTTATGCGTTGACCATAGTGAGACTCTAAATGGTGTAAACACGCATATAAACGAAGTTTTAAACAAGTTTGATAAGTTATATTGTAGAGATAAAAAAGAAATACTACATTATTTTTGTCTAAAAACTCTTTATGACATAAACACACCCCCTACTACGTATATACGACCCACTACACAAACACACGATTTATACTACCGTGAACACAAAGATAATCCGGAGTTAAACATAATTATCCCGATTGTTAAACATTATGAATTGTGTGAAACGATTTTTAGAGATCTAAAAGCGAATATTAACAGAGAAAAAACAAAATATGATGAATTCTTTAACAGTAAAGTATCCGTGGTATTCAACGCCATCGAGAGAAGTGGTATACGAATACACAATGAAACCTTCGAAAAATATTTCCATCCAGTTGAAGGTGAATATGTCAACACTCAGTTCAACTTAAAAACAACAACAACAAGACCATCAAATAAATTTAAAAATGTAAATTATGCCGCACTTAATAAAGAAAACGGATGTAGAAAAAGTTTTATACCACGTAATAGTAGGTTTATTGAAATTGACATTAGCGCTTACCATCCTAGTTTGGCTGCTCGTCTCGTTGATTATACTTTTCCCACTAATGATATTCATGGTCATTTTGCATCTCTATATAATGTGGGTTACAAAAAGTCCAAAGAGCTCACTTTCAAACAATTATACGGGGGTGTTTTCGAAAGTTATAAAGAGTTGGAGTTCTTTCAACGAATTGAGAAATACGTAGGAGATAATTGGAATAAGTTCCAAAGCGACGGGTTCATAGAAT
>ERZ807291.8822-NODE-8822-length-11112-cov-9.786832_pt1 | contig 11112 bp, 9 predicted proteins | sample MGYA00521257_ERZ807291 | MGnify/ENA primary metagenome ERZ807291 (study PRJEB31413, sample SAMN03169783) | marine metagenome | biome: Marine; feature: Water; material: Subsurface seawater | place: North Sea | collected 2011-04-28 | depth 1 m m ...
TGAAACAAAAAATTTTCGGTGGTGGCGAAACCCAGAATCGAACTGGGGACACAATTCTATTAGCTCTAAATAGGCTAAGTATACCTTAAATAAAGGGATTAATTCTTTGACGAACATGCTCGGATGTTGTAGATTATTGTTATTATTATTGTTATTTATGGCTTCGATAAGACGGCAAAATTCATCTCCATATTGGTATGCTTGCATAACCCTTTCTGATGGCAGGCAAACTCAGAGGAGTACTAAATCAAAAGATCGAAAGAAAGCTCTCGAAATTGCGAAAGTATGGGAAGCAGCTGAAAATGAAAAAAAAGAGGGCATTCTAACGGAACAAGCAGCTCGAAAGCATATTTCAAAAAGTTACGAAATTGTAGCAGGTAGACAAATAAGCTTTTATACAATTGGTAAATGGATTGATGAATGGTTGAAATTGAAAAGCGACTCAAGAAGAGCTGGTACAGTTATTAGATACGGTTCAGCTTCAAGAGCCTTTATAAGCAGTCTTGGGGATAGAGCTAATCTTGATATTCGACATACAGATGTTACTGATGCTCGAAATTTTAGAGATTCCTTAATTAAAAGTGGGAAGGCAAACGCGAGTATTAATATGGATTGCAAAGCGTTGTCAGGAGCTTTCAACTCTGCAGTTAAGCAAGGTTTGTTGGATAAAAACCCATTCTCTGCCCTTGAACAGCTGTCAGTAGAGAAAAGTACAAGGAAGCCTTTTTCTGATGACCTGGTAACTAAGATATTCTCTAATGTAAATGGAGAAATAGAAGGGTTATGCAAAGTTGCTTTTTATACAGGTATGAGATTGTCAGATATTGTCAATTTGAAGTGGTCTAACTTATACTTGAATGAAGATATTCCGTTTGTTCGATACAAAGAGATTAAGAAACAAGATAAACATAAACACGAAATAACCGTTCCTTTACACGCAGTATTGTTGGAGTATCTATTTAGCCTTCCAAAGAAAAAGGAAGGAGATTTGTTGTTTCCAGAATCAGCTAAAAAGGGAACTGGCGGTTACAATGGTCTAAGTCAAAGCTTTCGTCGTGTATTGCTGCATGTAGGACTTGTTGAGAATCTGCATCAACGACAGGAAGAGGGGACCGTAAAAAGAAAAGTCTCAAAGTATAGTTTTCATAGTTTTCGGCATACCTTTAAATCAAATTTGGCAAATAAGGGCGTTGCGAGTGAGGTATATGATGTTCTAACCGGTCACAGGAAGCCATCTGTAGCAGAAGGCTATGTACACAGGAATATAGAATGCTTGAGTGATGCAATAGCATTACTTCCAAGATTGGTAGCTTGATTTGTTCCAAGGTGTAAAGATTCTAGTTCTGTCTTGTGAATTAAGAGAGAACTAGGGCTGTATCTCTCTTACTGCGAATCTCAGTGTATTTTTTTGATTACGATTATCTGATAACTTTTGAAGATCTTATATTTCAGGTGACAGACCTATCGGTCTTGACCATTTGATTGCTGAATATTTAGGTGGAAATAAGGATATGGGAAATCGAAGTTCATCAGGCATTAAAAAGACATTCAGATTTGCTGATTTGTTTGCTGGTATTGGAGGTATGAGGCTTGCTTTTGAAGCTGCCGGCGGAGAGTGCGTTTACACATCCGAGTGGAATAAGTTTTCTCAGGAAACATACAAAGAAAATTTCAAACCCGGAGTTAGTCACAAATACGATACCGATATAACTAAGGTAGATGAAACAACCATCCCATATCACGATGTTCTAGTGGCCGGATTCCCCTGCCAGCCATTTAGTTTGGCTGGAGTGTCGAAGAAAAATTCCCTTGGTAGGGAACACGGATTTAGAGACAAGACCCAGGGTACTCTATTTTTTGATATTTGTCGGATATTAGATGCCGTTAAGCCAAAGGCATTTCTCTTGGAGAATGTTAAAAACCTTGCTTCGCATGATGGTGGTAAAACCATGCTCCATATTTTAGATTCTCTAAAAGAATTAGGATATGTACTGGGAGACGGTGAAACACCATATAAAGTAATCGACGCCCAGCTTTTAGTTCCTCAGCACAGAGAAAGAACATTCATTGTTGGCTTCCGAGAGGATGTCGGTTTTTCATGGAGCGATGTTAAAATAAAAGAGCTCAGACCGATCCTTTCCTCCATTCTTCATCCGGAGGATGGATCTGAAGTTTCCGAAGATCCTTTTACTGAAGGTAAAAACGCTTCCGTTAATCCTAAATACATTCTTTCCGAAAAACTTTGGAACTATTTACAGGATTACAAAAAGAAACACGAAGCTAAGGGCAACGGGTTTGGGTTTGGTCTTGTAGGCAGAAATGATGTCTCCCGTACTTTGTCAGCAAGGTACTATAAGGATGGAAGTGAAATTCTGATCAATAGGGGAGATGATGAAATTCCCAGAAGGCTAACTCCTCGGGAATGTTCGCGCTTGATGGGTTTCGATCAGGTGTGCAACGAAGTTTATGGAAGAGATTTAATCATCCCTGTTTCCGACACCCAAGCTTACCGACAATTTGGTAACGCTGTAGCCGTTCCTATTGTGAAAACTATCTCATTGGCGATCGCTAAAGCCCTCAAGAAAATTGATATGATCAATGATTCGAGCAAAGAGAAATCAGACTTTCAGGAAGAAATAGTTTTTCAGCCTCAAAAGTTACTAGCCTAAATTGGTTTTCTAAAGTTTCTTCGAATGTTTTCTTAAAAAACATTCCTGAATCCTCTTAGTTTTATTACACCAGTTTTCTGTTTCAACGGAGACTGGTTATGGTCAGGGATCCTCTTTTCCACCTTTCTCGTAACATTACGTCCTTGCGGGTAAAGATTCAGGACTGTCCATATCAGGTCGGCATGCTTAGCTAAGGCGTGAAAATTAACATCCCATTTAACTGAAAGTGATTCTTTAAATAGGGTAAACTCTTTAGTCTTTTCATAAACTTCATTGGTTTCTTCCCAGTACTTCAAAAAATTTTCATGGAAGAACGCATTGGAAGATGTGAAGTTCTTTTCAATTAGTTGAGAGTGTAAAAGTGTAACTAATTCTGTCTCGATTTTTTTAACAGAAGGCCCAACCGTGCCCAAGGCGTTTGCCGTTTTTTCGAGTGTCAACCTATCATTCAAAGATCGTGAGGTCCTAAGGCGAAAAATATCGGTAAGATACTTCCTGTTCGTGTTAATTTCTAGAGTGCTCAGGAGGGTTTCATTTAGACATGAGAGAAATTCTTCGGGTCCATTAATTATATTTGAGGGAAGTACCTTTAACCCGGCATTCCGTGCATATCTCAACCAAAAAAAATGATCGTGTTCTGTATCATCTCTTGTTTTTTCAATTTCCTTAAGAATCCTAATAAATAAGGAAAATGTTTCACTTTTTCTATCGATACTTGTGTCTCCTTTTACTATGTGCTCAATGGCATCACCTATTGTTAAGATGCCCACTTTATGAAAATCTTTGATATGCTTTTTGAGTAGCAACTGAGTGAGTGGCTTTTGTGCAATGTTATTTGGCAAATTTAAACATAAGGACAAAGGTATGTGGTCATCGGCCCGCATGCCCTCTGGTCTTTTGGCTTTGCTGGTTAAAATTGCAGTTATGAATGCCCAATGCGGAAGTATCTGCAGGGGTTTAACTTTCCACACATCAGCTAATTTTGTGATGAAATATTCGAAAGTTAAAGAATCAGACTCATTCGAGAAGCTCTTCGCGGCATCTCGGAAAAATTTAGAAAATTCAGGAGTGAAGCGAAAATTCCTTTTGCAGTATTCATTGTAAAGAATCCCATTTGATAGACCGGACAGTAGTTTCGCCTCTTTTTGGCGTATACGTTCCCTAGTTACGCCAAAGGGTTTACCCAGTGCATCGAGAGTTTTCTGCTGAGAATTTTTCTTTATCAGTCTTTCAGAGAAAATCATTTTTTCCATTGGATCATCGCATGAGGCAATGATTTCAAGATTGATTCCTGGGACCATTTGTAGAAAGTCTTCCCCGCTCCAAGGTGTTCCAGTTGAAGGTATTACTGGAATATCAAGTGATTTAGCGAACGTTACCCAATCAACTTCATCGTTTTCTAGAATATTCATTCTGATCGCTTGCAGGACATCATGAATCCTTTGAATTTTTTTCTTACCCAAACCCTTAATGGAATTTAATTCCTCTTCCTTTAATTCTAGAAAGTCTCCTACTGTACTAATGCCCCTTTTTTTTAGAGGGCGACCTTCTACTTCTAAGTGAATTACGCCAAGGGGTATAGATTTGATAGCCGAACTTAGCTCATTTTTTGGCCTGAAATGTATGATTCTATTCAGAGAAACATCCCTATGGAATAATTTTTGATCGATGGAGTTCCAGTTAACTTCACCCTCATCGTTTAAATTTTCGCAAATGGCAGATATGAGTCTGAAGATTCGATCGAACTTTGTTGTACCCATGCCGCGTAAATCGTAAATACGATAAGGGCTAGTGAGAAGAAGTTCGCCGAGCGTTTCAAATCCGTTTTGTTGCAGGATGTTGGCATCGGGGCCAAGTATGCTGTATAGTAAAATGGAATTTGCAGAATCGCTTAAAATCGTCTCGTAAAATGAACTTCCCCAAAAATTTTGAAGAAGTATTCCGTCTTTGATTAATCCTTTCAGGGGGGCATTCTTGTGAAATAATTTGTGATCGATTGAGTCCCACCTAACTTTACCCTCATCGTTAACATTTTCGCAGATTGCGGATATAACTCTGAAAATCCGATTAAACTTTGATGTGCCCATGCTGGGAAAATCTTTTAGTTCCTCCGCGTTCATATGAAGAATATTTCCGAGCGTAACTACACCCCTTCGTTTCAGCATGTTAGTATCGGGGCCAAGTATAATAGTCAAATCAATGGATTTAACAGAATCGCTAAGTTTTTGGTCCGAGCGAAGGCCCCATGCTAAATCATTCATCGCTGTCTTTTACTCTTTAATTTCATCAAATCAGTATACCCTATGCCAGCCTTTTAATTTAATGATAGTTGGCTTTGAGGGTGGGACTTGAAGGCTTTTTTCGGATGAATTTCTAGATTGTTGCTTTTTGATGCTAATTAGATAATCACCGAGGCGAGAGGTGGATTCAAAAAGCATTTGGTCACCGGATTTTGCACCCCAAAATTTGAGAAACTTGCTTGTGCGAGTAATCCTGTATTCGTTCCGAGTGCTTTCACCTGTAAGTTTCCCGTTGTAGTAAATATACCGCATCTTCCAAGTCTCCTGATTCGGATCAATGCATGTAATCATAGTTTCAGGGTTTTTTTTATTTGGGTCCAAGAAGGGGAAAAAACCCAACAACTCTTTGTTACCCTTTGGAATGGCAACAGCTGCTTGATGACTTCCGGTTGCACCTACATCGTTATCAGTAAGTATTTTAAAGAAGGATTGTTTCATTTGGAAAGTGGTGAAATTTTCAGTGCTTTTGTTAAATCGAATTTTTCGTTTTCGCCAGTGACTAGTACAGCAGTATTCGCGAGGTTTCTTCGATTTTCGGATCGCTCGATCATAACTTCCTCCACAGTGTCTTTATAATATAAATGATAGATAGTAACAGGTTCACTTTGACCGATCCGGTGCGCTCTTGCGCTTGCTTGTGCTTCAAGAGCCGGGTTCCAATATTGAGTGTAGTGAATTACAACAGTTGCCGCAGTGATATTTAGGCCGGCTCCTGCAGCTCTGGGATTAAGAATAAGTGCGCCGGGCCCTTCATGATTTGTAAATGAGTCGACAATCGGCTGTCTTTCTTCCTGGGGGGTCGATCCGTTAATTGCAGACCAGAAAGTTGAAGTCGGATAGTCAAGTGCCCGATGTATCAGCTCTCCACATTTGTTATAATTAGCAAAAATTAAAACCTTTCTGTTATTCTTAAATGCTTCACTAATGAGTCGGGTAGTAATTTCAATTTTTGGAGTTTCTAAATCACTATCCGCCCTTTCATGGAGATCGACTCGATCTTCCCAACCTTCGTTTGCAAGGTCATGGGATAGCAGCCAAGGGTGGGCACAGAAGATGGATAACTGTCCGGTGGCAACAAGGCCACCAGCATTTGGATATGCGGCAAGTGTATCTTGCCGGATTTGTTCGTATTCTGACGAGAGTGCCCCCAGTTCAATGGGAAGATTAACATCAGTACGTTTGGGAAGGTCACCCTTTACTCCTTGCACCTGCCTTTTAAGAATCATCGGGTTGGTAATTTCAGAAAGGCATTCAGCGGATTCTTGTGTTTCGGGATACCGCTCGGTGAAATCTCTGTAACTATTAAGGATTCCTGGTATAGCGAAATCGCACAATGACCAGAGATCATGGAGACTGGTCTCAACAGGAGTTCCAGTTACAGGAATAGTAAAGTGCCTATTTAAGCGTGCAGCTGCTTTGCGTCTTTGAGACTGGGGGTTTCGGATAGCCTGAGCTTCATCGCAAATTACAAACGACCATTTGACACCCATGAGAATAGCTATGTCGTTGATAAGCGTATCGTAGGTTATGATGACAATGTTTGCGCGCATTAGCTCGGTGTATATTCCAGTGCGATTTGGCCCCCGGTGAATCATTACGCTCAGCGAGGGTGCAAAAATTTCAAGTTCCCTGTCCCAGTTTGCAATGAGGGTTGTTGGGCACACAATCAGTGCAGGAGATTCATTTGATGGAGGATTTAAAAGAAATAAGGAAATGATCTGCATAGTTTTCCCCAACCCCATTTCATCCGCTAAGATTAGCCCGCCCGTTTTACTTAAAGTATGGTTCATCCATGAGACCCCTTGTGCTTGGTAAGGGTACAGGGTTGCCTTGAGGCCGGGGACATCAATCTTTGCCTCGTATTTCTTTGATTCATCGTTGGCTGTACAAAATACCTTGGGATCAATATCAAGATGCAACTGTTCCGAAATTTCTTCTTTAAGACGAAGAATATCTGGCATACTGAGATTGGAGGGGTCACTCTTTCTAAAAAGTTCAGAAATTAATGATGAAATATCTCGAGGTAACGGTTTTACACGACTTCCGTGTAATACCCAGTTGTGTTGCAGGGAAGGTGCCTCGATGAAATCTGCAACGCCTCCAGTAATTATCCTTGCTGCTAGACGGGCATAGTTGCCCTCTGCAGATGTTCTTATAGTGAGGGCAGGATCAAGGATTCCGAAGGAGGAAAGGGAGATATCATCTGGTAATTCTGCTAGGTCAGAGAAATTCCTAATCTGGTAAAAATCAGTCGGACTCATTTTATCTTCAGCATTTCTTTAAGCTGACCCGGGAGCGGCACAGGTTTCTGTTTATGGATTGCTCTATGACAATTCGGGCAAAGGGGGATCAGATCTGTCCTCGGATCGTAAGTTCTTGCCCTGTCCAAGTCGGAAAGCGGTTCGATATGGTGGACCTCAAGAATTTCACCTACACTCTCTGGATACAAAGTTAATGGATCAAGTCCACACACGGCACATTTTTTTCCATGAATGGCAAGGCAGAGGAGACGGTTGCGCTTGTTACGTTCACGCTTAATTATTGTTACCTCACTGACACTTCCTTCCTCATTAGCTGTGAGCTCTGGGTCAACAACATCATATCCAATGAGCTCTGCCATTGCGGCCATAAGCGGAACAATAACTTGGGAGGTCGTTTCTTTTATTGCATCGTCGTCGTACTGATGGACCAATCCTTTAATTGTTACCGTAATCCGAAAATCTTTATCTACGGTCCAACTGCCGTTCTTTTCCTCTGGATAAATATCAACCTTATGGCTCAGGGAAACCTGTCCGATTAATGCTTGTGCAACAGAATAACTTTCCTCATCCGCACGATTAATTCTTTCTATGCATTCCCTTGCATAGGCTCCAAACCGCAGGGTTACTTTGTGTTGTTTAAGGCCCAATGGGATCAATTCAAAAACTGGCCCCTCATTAGATGTAAGGTCTTCAAACCATAATCTTAACCCTTGCCGCTTACCGGAAGCATCAACTTCAACTTGAATATTTGTCCCGATTGAATGCTCAATGGTTTCTTGAAGAATTGCTGTATGATCACTAATCGGCATGAAGAGCTAAAATTCTTTTTATGTCTGATCTGGAATTTTTACATTCCTTAGCAGTTTGCGGAGATTGCTTGAGACTTCCTCTCTGATATCCTCCCAAATTGGCTGAAGTTCTTCGTCTGTACTGTTAAACTCTGCCGCTGCCAGTGCCCAAAGCAGCAAATCCACGCCTTCCACGGAGAAACCCGATTGCATTTGAGAATAAATTTTGGTGTAAAAATCGTGTTCCTTGTTAATTCGAACAGCAGTTGAGTGATTGTCACTCGAGGCACTATTCAGGCAGGGTTCCCAGAGTCCGCCCTGAGAGATCCTTTCAACTGGTTCTATGAAGAGTTTGGCTGGGTCGACATTACTTCCAATAGATGTTTTTATTCGAATTGATGATCCCCGATTATTATTAACTGTAGCCTGATTATTTTCCGGATCTACAGTGTTGATTTTAGGTGATGCCGTGTTAGGCGTTTCATTAATCCGCTTGTTCGATGGTTCATGAGTAATTCCTCTGGCGACTGATTGACGCTGGGTCTTTCTGTAGTTTTGGTTGGCAGAGCGGTAAGCGGGCTGAATTGTTTCATGAATATGTTCGAGAAGGTTATCATCTAGAATTACATCATCTTTTTTAACACCCACTCCAAAGACCTCGTCCAATTTGTAGCCAAAATTAAATTCAACTCTAAGCAGGTTGCTGTGTGGTTCAGGACTCCATAACCCTAACCAATCTCCATGGTGAATGAGTCGTCCTTCCCTGTAGACATAAATCCCCTGATTTTTAACCAAAATCTTCGCTTTTTTTCTGTCTTCTTCATGTAGATCATCTTTGTGGGGAAAAATCCATGCTTTTAGAGTGGCAGCCTCGATTGATCCACTTGCAGTTTCTATTTGAAGAGATGTAGATTCAACCGGAAGAACTTGAGAGGCAAGATCAGGTTGGAAAGGATTCCATGGTTCCACAATTTCCTCATTGATAGAAATACTGACATCATAAAATTCGGTCTCTTTCGGATCGAGATATTTGTGGAAAATCAATGCACAGTGATCCTTCAACTTGTTTCTTAGTCTCTTTACCGCAGCCATTTCTTTGCTACTTCCCGGATCTCGGTAATCTTTCTCCAAAAGTCGGTCACACTGTTCCCAGACTACAAGGGTTCCTGTTTTTCCACAATGAGCATCAAAAGCCTCGTGATCTTCTGCAGTCGGAGTTTCGGTAAGATTTATCCATTCGTTTCTTTCTTTTATGAAATCCAAGTTGCAATATACCTTTTTCAGATCATGCCCTTCAGTATTTCTGGATATCACTGAGAATTGACGGCAGATTGAACTGGATGCTGTTTTCAATCCTAATCCAAATTTACCGAGAGATTCCGGATTTTCTCTCTCGTCAGATCCATACCTTAGGGCATTTATCAGGCCATTATAATCCATTCCGCTACCATCGTCTCCAAAGTAGACGAACCTGCGTCCGTCTTCTCTAATATGAATTGATACCTTCACATTTTTTGCTCCGGCAGCAAGAGAGTTGTCAATGATATCGGCAGAGGCTGTAAGAAAGTCGTAACCAGTATCTCGCAGACCTGCACTTAGACGAGCTGCGTCGGGCGGATTGGGTATTTCTGTTGGCATAATTCGTTTTGTTTTAATGTGTGTTCTCTAATGGAAATATTCTTATAGCTATTAGAAAAGGATAAGATATAATTAATCAATTGAATATATTTTCGGCGTAATTTGACAATGCTGTCGTTTCACCCTTCAGAAATTGATAGCATTCTTTTGTTCTGCTAACTCACCTATGTAGAACCTAATGGTTCTATTTTTGATATCTAATTCACCGACTCTTCATGGAAATTGCCCTCAAGGAAATCTTCCTGGGCACCGGCTTTTTCTCCAAGCATGGATATCATGGATTTAACCTGCTCCATGGTGGATAGATCGTCTGGTGTCAAACGACCAATACTTTTCAATGGGTGAACAAGGAGATCCTCAATCAAATTGCATGATACATGAGCAATGGTTCGTGCATCGAGGTCGGAAACGGTGGTTTCAATGGATCTTTGTTTAGGGGGTAGGGTAGCTTTCATTGCCTCAAATTATAAATGTTGAAGCGGACATATGGTGTCCTATTTACTTTGAGCATGAATTTTGATGCAGAAGAAAATACCTACAAGGCATTGCACCGGATGCTCGGTATTCACGAGTATTTAAATAAGGATAGGGGGCCAACCCTGCTTTCTCTTTCCGAGGCCTTACTTGACATCCAAGCAGGTGTTTTTGCTCAAAGTCTAACTATGAAGAGTGCTAGTAACTAGGATAGTATGTATCAATCGTCTTTGGTGCCTTCATTACATAATGAAGTACACTCAAATTTTAGATTTCAACATATTCATTTCACTTTCAGATAGTAGTAGTAAATCAAATGAGTTGGTTTGATGGTTTGATCATTTGGTAAATGTAACTTTACTCATTTCCTGTTGCGTCTTGGCTTGCCACTCGAGTCAAGTGCTACGACATGACTCAGGTTTATGGGGCATGTACCTCGTAAATATTCCTATACTTCACCTTCAACATATATCGGTCCAACTTACATGGTTCATACCTGCAAAACTTTTCAAAGCAGAGCCTTTGGGAGAAATCTTTTCTATGTAACAATCATCTCGATCAAAAATAAAGAAAAACTCATCAAACGCGAAGTCATCAGTATGTGTATATCCATCATCGCTAAAGTAAAGACATTCAAACTCAGGAAGGTTTAGGCCTGAAGATTCAACAATCAGAGACCAGATTTCGTTTAGGCAATCAACATACTCTTCATCTGGGTAATTGCTAACGTCATGCAAATTTCCTATCCAATTGACACATTCCTCGAAAGAAGCATCTGGTGAAGGATAAACTTCTTTTGGTGACGAAATACCGCTTTTCCTAAGTAGATTAAATATTTCTTTGAAGTTCGCACAAGTAACCAAGTTTATCATTTTCTCAAGAGAAACATAATAGCCATCATTCGATCTATAATCAGTGCCCATGAGAAATTAGATAATTTTGCCGATATTTCTGTCAAATAAAAACCAGGCAGCCAAGTTCG
>ERZ807291.8827-NODE-8827-length-11107-cov-14.135451_pt1 | contig 11107 bp, 10 predicted proteins | sample MGYA00521257_ERZ807291 | MGnify/ENA primary metagenome ERZ807291 (study PRJEB31413, sample SAMN03169783) | marine metagenome | biome: Marine; feature: Water; material: Subsurface seawater | place: North Sea | collected 2011-04-28 | depth 1 m m ...
GTCAATTTCTTCATCGAAATCAAACTTATCTTCAATAATATCTTGAATATCTATTGCATCTAACCCTTCTTCCGTGTTAGAGTAATAGTTAGCAAGTACAGAATTGTCATCCATAGAATCATAGTCTTTTTGCAAATTGTAAAAATCCTGTATGTTTCTACCGGTTTCTTTTTTGTACTTTAAATACGCAGATACATCTTCAGGTAATGGTTCGTTTGCCTCTTTTTCCGCAAACAGTTCGTCAACTGAATTTATATCTTTGTTATATCTATCTTTAATATAAGAAAGAACGTTGTCATCATTTAACTCTAATGACGGAGTTTTATCTTCTACAGGTTCAGTTTTTTCTTCCTGAACAGGTTCGTTAGTGTTAACTTTTTCCACAACTTGTTCTTGTTGTGGTGTTTCTTCAAACTTTTCTTCATGCTTTTTTAGAAGTTGCTCTTCTATTTCAGCTTTGGATTTTTCTTCGACCAATCCTAGGTCTTTGACTTTTATTTCCATTTAATTAAATTTTATACAAAGTTAAACAATATTTATATTATTTTTTTAGCCTATCTCGGCTCAAACTCCGCTAGATCAAAACCATCTAAACTATCTTCGTTTGATTCAAAATTCACAGGAGGTAAATTATTTTTACGCTGCTCTATTAATTTAGACTGTTCTGTTGACTGTTGACTTACTCGTCTGTCTTTTGCTTTTTCTCTATCTTGCTCTCTTTGACTTAAATTAGATTGCTCTAATCCTTTTAATTGCATTTGAAACTCAAACTCTGTTTGCATCAACTCTCTTTTTAGTTGAGCTTCGTTTTTAAGCTTCTCAATTTCAAAAGCAACATCAGCTTGTCGGTATTGTATTTTAGCTTGAGACTCCATTTGTATTTTCTGCATTTCACCTTGAGATTTAGCTTGCTGCGCTTGCATTTGCATTTGTGCTTGCATTTGTTGTTCTTGTTGTCTCTGTTGTTGTTCAGCTTCTTGTTTTTTCTTACGCTTTAATTTTAAAAGTTGATTAGCCATTTTTAAATTACTAATTTCTCGTATATCAATAGCATCTTCTAGATTTATATCTTTTTGAGATAATGCCATTTGAATATTTTGTTCGAGCATTGCTTTCTGCTCTTCGTCAGGAGCCATTTCTATAAAAATACCAAAGTCATACAAATACAAATGTTTTATATCTTCTAGTATTTTTAAATTATACTTTCCAATCTGCATAGCAAACTCATCTTTAAAATCTGCATACTCTAATATATCTGCTGTTCTTATTGATAAACACTCAGCAATTGTTCTTGTTATATATAAACTGCCTTGAAGCACATGCCTAGTTGCTGTATTAGAATTTAAAGCTGCTAATTTTTGAACACCTACTAAAGAATTAGGATCTGGTGTTGATCCGTCTCTAGCTTCATTTAATCCAGTTACTGCTCTAATCATATCTAAATAATGATTATAGTTTGCAATAAGCATTTGCATTTTACTAGCACCACTATTAGACGTTAATTGTTGTATTGGCACTCTAGCGTTATTAAATTCACCATCTTGGGTATAACTCCTACCGACTACACTACCTGTTTGGAAATATAAACGCAATGCATCTTCAGGATTATATGCGTTTCCTGTTCCTAAATCAACTTCGTTTAAACCATCTGCATCAATAAACACACCGTCTGGCACAACTCTTGATACCACTTGTTGAATTTTAAGGTGTGTCATTTGTATTAAATCTGCAAACGGAATCATTCTTCTAACTAAAGACTCTAAAGATCCTTTGTACATTCTAGGCGCTGCTGCCACATAATTTGGCATTGCATACTGGTTAGAAGATTTAGGTCTTACCATGTTTTCTGCCAGTTTCCATTGCAAAACAATATTAGTTCCCATAACCATAACTCCATCATACCATACATCAATTCTTTTAGTTACCTTTTCAAACTTTCCTTCTTCCATCATTTCCTGAGGAGGATTAAACTGATCGTCTTTTTCAACCGTCTTATATGATCCGTCTGCTAATTTTTTTCTTTTATAAACAAATGAATGTGTTGTTTTATAATTGAAATACATCAATGTTGCAGTGTCCCTGTAGAACATGCTGTTTTCATAAAACTGCGCCGTATTAAAATAATTATACCACGATTGACTGTATTTAGCTATTTGGTTTAAGTCTTCGTTTGTTAAATCTGGATCAATCTTAATTAGCTCCGTCATTGGAACTGTTTTAATTTCTCCCCAATAAAAACAATCTTTAAAATACGGATCTTCCGTATAACTATAAACAACGTTAGCTGGATCTACATAATCTAGTTTCACACCAGAACCTGGTAAAAATTCATGTTTTGTAATTCCTATTCCTATTGTTGTAAGATCATAATCAACCCTACTTCTAATGTCATTATAATGATTTTCGGCCATCAATGTATCAATTGCTTCTTCTTGAGCAATTTCAATAGCAGGCTTGTATTTCATATTCATAAACAACTCCATTTCTTCGTCACTTTCCGGAAGCTCCTCTTCGTTAGTTTGAAATACATTTATACCAAAATCGTTATCTATTTGCTGAAATAATGGTTTAGCTAAAACTTCGCCTTCAATCATTTCTTGAAATTCATTTCTTTTCTCAGCAGACAATGCGTCCTCAGCGTAGGCCTTAACTTTAAAAAGTCTGTCGGACATTCCGTTTACTACGATGTCGACAAACTTTGGGATTATAGGTACGGGTGACCAATCTAAATTGAGATAACTTAAGTCGCCATCTATTGCTAATTCATTTTTGTATTTTGCTACGGATTGCTCTCCTCTAGCATACAAACGTAATCGCATGAACTCGCTCCATTGACTATAAAATCTACATGAGCCGCTGTCTCTTCTAAACCATTCGTATTGTATTGCTTGACCTATTTGTAATCCATACTCTACAGTGTCTTTTGTAGCGTCAGAAACAAATTGATCTGGAAATGCAGCAGCCTGTATATCTATTGTTACTTCTTTCATTTATTAAGTAATTGACTTACTGAGTTCTTGTTGTTATATCTTGCAAAGTTAATGCTTATTTTTGATTGTTTTTGAACGGGTGTATACAAGTGTTTTTGATTTGCCATAATTGCTAAACCAGAACTAATTGCAGCATCAAACTTTGTTCTGTTTGTTATGTCAAATTTAGCCCAGTCTTCTAGTGTTCTTTGAAAATACATACTACCTATATCGTCTTTTTCTCTATAATCTCCTTCAAAATCTAATCCTACATATTTCTCAATATACGACTCAATCGCTGAGGCGTGAGATTGCTTAACATCTTCAGATGAATTTGGAATACCTCCTAATTCTCTTTCAGTCTTAGATAACTTATTATAAGTTTTATCCGGTCTGTTTAAACAAAAGCCTCGGTATCCTCTATTTTTAAAATGATACAATAAACGAGGTTTATTATTTTCACATAATATTGGCATGCCATAAAATATACACGCCATTAAAACTTCTTCAAAAAATATCTCAGCGGTTTGAGGTCTGGCAATATATTCTAAAAAGAATTCATTACTAGGCGCATCATCCATATTAAATTTTGTCTGCCCATGTAAAGCTCCGTTAGAACCTTTACCTACTACAACTCCTGAAATATCATAAGAGTCACAGCCAAACGATCCAATATGTTCATTCCCTGGATACATCTTTCCACCCTTCGTAATCACATTGTTTTGAAGAGAAGCTTTAGGGATGTAAGTTACAAAAAATCTACCTCTTTTATTTGGGCTCCAGATTACCTTAGAATCTTTTATACCATCTTTCCAATGAAAAGATCCTTGTGTCATAAAATGCCCCATGTTTATAGAGTCATTATAATCTATTTGTTGGTATATTTTAGTTAAATTAAACAACGACTGTTTGCTTTCATCTCTAAAGGCATGTGATTCTGTTCTTGGAAACTGTCTATAAAATTCATTTAAAGCATCAGGATCAGAAGTTAATGATTCAACCTCATTGCTCCAGTAGTCTACAGCACCTTGTTTAATAGGTTCTTTGTCTATTCCTTTAACAGGCTTGTCAGGATTTTTGAATACAGGCATGCCATACATGTCAATAAACCCTTCCATATTCCACTCCATAGGAATAAACAGATTATATAAACCGCTTTTTGTTTGTCCGTTAGAGTTTCTGTTTCTGCAATCAGATGACTCAAATAAATCTTTAAAATTTCTACCACCTTTATCTAACGCATTTGATGTAGATCCCATCATACACTTACCTATAACTTTACTACCCAATCTTAAACATGTTTTAGTAACACGCCAGTTATTTAATATATTTTCTGGCCTCTCCCATTTACCGCTTTCATCATGTATTAATAGTTGTAATTTTTCACCATCATAACTGTTATCAGATGTGTTCTTCCAGTCAATTGTTGTATCTAATCCCTCAAGCTCCTCTTCACTTACTGTATACATATTCTTTTTAGTAATCTTAGAAGCTGGAACTCTATAAGCCAATTCTGTTTTAGGCTTATCCATACCATCTTGTATAGGTTTAAAAAAGAAAGGATAGTTGTTTGATATTGGCACTATCTTGTCTGTAAACATCTTCTTTGCATCCGCACCAGTTTTTGATAGTATACCTATTCTAGAATCTTTAGTGATTGTAGCTGTATTCACGCCCTCACACGAGCTCATAAATGAAAATCCTGAACGTCTTATTTTTAAGTAACACATACCAAAACTTCTTTTATCAGCCTTGCATGCCTCCCAGAATATATAGAACAAACGATTTGCTTCTCTAAAGTCTGGATGGCCAACGTCAATCTTTGTCCATTGTAAATACATGTAATGTGTTCCTGTAATGTAAGTAGGAACCCCGTTATTCATAAACCAAAAACCCTCTTCTCTTTTATCAAACTCTTGCTCGATATAATCCACCCATTTGTTTTTGAATTGTATTGGCGCTTCATGCCACTGAAATATTGACTGTATTCTTTTTAGTTCTTTACTTATTTCAGACGCTTCCCAATACTGATCTTCTTTCTTTTTTGACCTTGAGTATACTTTTGTAGGAGGTTTTGGTAGCGCAATATGCAGGCCATTTATTTCTATAACATCACCTATTTGACCTGATTTAGATATAACAACAAAATTATATTTTTCGTTATAACCATAAACCCAAGTTCTTGCTTTATTTTTTGTAGATAAAACATTTTTTGGAACTACTCTAGTTAGTGTAGTATATAAGTTATTTAGATCTTGATTCAGCAAATCCTTTAGGTGTGTTATTTTTAGTTACATCTATACCCTCTAGTAATTGCTTTTCGTCTTCTATACGTTTTAAGATTTCAAAAGCATCAAAGATGGCTAGTTTTTTTGTAGCTGCCGCATTCTTTAATCTATCCGCCGCCAGCTCATCATCCTTATCATATTTAATAATATCTTCTTTTGCTACTTTGATTAGTTGTATAACAGCCTTTTCACCGGCCTTTATGATTTGTTCTTTAATTTCTTTTGTATTCATTACATAATCATAGTTATGTTATCTGTAAACATTCTATATAGCTTTTCATCTTCTACATAAAACTCATACTCTGACTCTGGAGTAAAAGACACTTCGTCTCCCACCCTTACACCTAAGTTTTTTAACTCTTTGTTATTATATTTTACAATACCCATTAAAGGTTCTTCTTTACCAGTCTTTCCTAAAAAAGATTTTTTTGGCGGAATAGGTTTTATAAAACAATATTTAGAATGGCTTTTCCACTCTTCTTTATTATAATACAAAAAAAATTGATCAAAGTCAATAAAGAATAAATCATCTTTGAAAAAGCTTTTACCACTTTTCTCACGCCCATACATGTCATTGTAATATTTAAAAACATTATGATGTACTAAAAGTATATCTCCTGTATTAACATCTCCTGAATAATTTATTGGAGTTGACACCACCTGCGCATAGCGATTAGCTGTTTTGTGATCTTCTTTAGATACGCTAATTAAAAAATCTAAGTCGCCTATTTTCTTTACGTTATCATACCTAGTACCATTTACAGGACGTACGATAAATGAGAATGGTGATTGCATTAAAAGTTTATATTATATTCTAAAGAGATAGGCATTGTAGTTTTAAACTCTTTCCATATAAGAATTTCTTGATTTTTTTCTATCCAGATTTTATATGATTTTGAAGATGCGTCGTGTTGTATTAAATGAATTACATAAGATCCCCCAAGTACATCTTGCCCTGTTATATAGTGCATAGCTCCAGACTTATAGTCTGCTCCTATTGAAATCTTTCTAATGTCCATTTAATTAAAATGTAGAATCTAATTTTAGCTTTCTGTATGTAATATTTATATATAAAGTTCCATTTCCTTCGCTTGGACTAGCCAACCCACCTAAAGTTATTCCTGCGTTTTCTGTAATAAACTCAGCAGGTGAAGGATCATTTTTATATACTTTTTTACTTGCAGCATTTAATAAAAGTAGTGGCAACGGCTCTTGAATAGCGCCTTGCGTTATATTTAAAGTGTTTACAAAATTATAAGGAGTTGACCCTGGAATGATTAAACTTACAATCTGGCTAACATCATACACATAACCGTCTCCAGGAGGAGCTAGCAATGTGTATGGTTGTGCTGCAATTACTTTTAAATACGTTTCTGGAATAGCTATTGTAACAGACGTAGTATTTAAACCAAACAAAGTCTGTAAGTTTTCTAACGTACAAGTTTTAGTGTTTAAATTGTTTTCTGCATCAGTTAGCACAAAGTAATCCGGCAGTGTAGGAATTATACTTGAGTACGCTGTGGTATTACTTATTCTAGCCATTGTTTTATTTTATAGGTTCCGCTTCTACTGCTTGCGGTTTTTTAGTGACAATACCTGTTGCTAAATCAATAACAGCATCTTGTCCATATTTCTCCGCTAATTTTTTCTCTTCAATACCAAACGCACCTCTTAAGTCTTCTAAAGCTTTTAGATTCATTTGCTGTCTTAATACATTATCAGCAATCTCTAGTTTAGCTTTAGTAAAGTCTTGGTTTAGTTCTTGAATTTTTTTTAATTCGTCTTCAGTTAATTTAATTTCACTCATTTTAATTTATTTTTAATGTTAATTTTATTTATGTAAATATAGTAAATATATTACTATTCTTCAGGCGGTGCTGGAGGAACTGGGTTATCCCATGTAAAGTATAAATCCTCATCAATAGGATGCTTCTCTAAATCTATTTTCTTAGATAAACTTGCTTCCATATCACTTACAGGCAGGCCTGCTTTTAACCAGCTAATAACAACATTCTCAAATCCTTCGTCATCTGCGTAAGGAACAAAAGGTGTTGATGGATCATACTCTAAAGAGTAAGTTCCTATTTGACTAGCGGTGTATTGCGAGTCTTTGTCGTCTTGTGCGGTATACGTCCAATGTACTGTGTAGATTACGTTTTGATTCCCATCTTCTTCTATACGGGCGTTCATTTGATTTATTGTCCATTTATAAAAATTTGCCATAGTTTAATATTTTTACAAAGATAATTATTTATTTTTTAATAATTCTATTTCTGCTTTTAGTTCTTGTATTGACTTAACTAACAAGGGAACTACTTTACGATAATCAACCCATTGCATTATTGGTTCGTCTTTTTCTCCCTCAACCGCTTCGGGTAAAACTTCTTGCAGTTCGTGAGCCATAACTCCATAACTTCTACTTTCATTATCCTTCCATTTGAAATCATAAACAGGTATTTTTGAAACCATATCTAATCCTGCAAAGTCTTGTAAATCTTCTTTTAATCTATAATCTGATGATGTTCCATCATTAATCGCTTTGTAAGGTACGCTGTAAGTAGTTCCACTTAGTGCGGCATCACTCCAGCTCCAACCATCTGAATAAGCGTCTTTATAAAAAGAACTGTATACGTTTTTTACATAAAATTTTGGCCAATAACCTGGAGATGATAAATGAATTTCCATAAATCCGCCACCAGCGCCATTGCTAGCACCCAGTGTTATTGTAGGAGCCCAACTACCATTACTTAAACAATTTCTACTCCATGGTTGGGAATTGTAATAATGCCAACCTATTAATAGACTTACCATTGTACCACTTCCATAAATAAAACCTTCAATTTTTACCGTAAAATCTGCATTTCCTGAAGCAAATGGGATATTTGTTAAAATTTTGATTTGGGACGGTGTTGCACCAGAATTAATATCTAAAATACCCATTGAAAGTCTTTCGCCATCGCCCATTGAAGCAGGCCCATTTACAGATAATGGCAGTGTTGGGTTCGTCGTTCCGATTCCTAGGTTACCGTCACTTTTTAAATAAAATGGCACTGAACTTCCTTGTCTAATTCTAAAACTACTTGCGGAGGCTAAATCTAAAGCAAACAAGTTAGAGGTCATTCCAAAAACACCACCACCATTATCATTTCTTATTTGCAATATATCTGAAGAAGTTCCACCATCAAAAACACCCCTTCCTTCTACATGAAGTATTTGTTCAGGCGTAGTCGTGCCGATTCCAACAAATCTATTACTACCTTTTATAAAAAGTGCGTTGCCAGAATAAGTGTCAATATGAAAACCGTCAAGTTGGTGTCTACCTGTTCCTATTCTAGTATCAGAGTTACCTCTATCTCTAAAAGTTATTTCTGGTGCAGATAATACGTCAATCATAATACCATCATAAGTAGTATCACTTTTAACCTCTAATTTTTTTTCAGGATCGGTTACTCCAATTCCGACGTTGCCGCCTGATAAGATAGTCATACTTGTTTGTTGTCCACCGCTTTGCGTGGCTGTTGTAAACCTTAAATCAACATTATTGCCAGAACCTGGCGTGTTTCTTATTCCAGAAATTGCTGCTGTATTAACATTACCGCTTCTCCAAGTTATAGATCCCATATCGTGAAGCAACCCAGTGTTTCCTCCTGTGCCTGTATTATTAATATAAATAACTTGATTATCTAAAGTTCCCCAAGTAGTTTCTTTTTTTAATTCAAGTTTGGCGTCAGGACTTGTCGTGCCGATCCCGACGTTTTGATTAAAATATGGTTGCCCAGAACTATTCCAACTCAAAATAGTATTGTAACCATTATTAGCAGCATTAGGAGATATAAAAGCTCCTTCGTTTCTAATAATTATTTCCCTACCGTTTCCATTAAAAGAACCACTTGAATTACCTGATACGTCCACGCCAAGTGATAATGTAACTGCATCTGTTTGATAATTTGCTCCTGAACTTCCAAGTATTAACACTTTGTAGGATGAACTATAACCAAAGGTGCTTGGCAATGCCGCTCTTCTAGATCCTATATTAATACTACCAGAACTGTTTATATATAAATCAGTTTCCCTACCATTAGTACCAAATGCTAAAGAACCATTTTCTTGGTTTTTAATAATACTATTTAGATTTTCCATTTGGAATTTTAAACCATCTGAACTACCATTTCCTGTCTGCGAATTAGTTAAACCAAATCTTGCATAAGATTGACCTAAATGTGCAATTTGAAATTGATGGTCTGAGGGTATAGCGTAATTTCCAACAGAAACTTGCCCTGCAAAAGTTGAAGATGATGCTCCAACTGTTAATTGGGCAACGCCGCCCGCAGGTTGTACTACAAAATTATTCCCAGATGCGCCAAACTCTACATTTCCGGTAGGATCAGCACATTGTAAAGTTGCTGTACCGTCTGTACTTGTAAAGGTGGCTACAACATTAGTAGCGCCTGAGTTAAAAAATCCTCTTACCCCCGTTATATTTCCTGCAAAAGTTGCGTTTGAGGAGGTTAAACTTAGAGCTGTAGCATTCCCACATTGCATTTCAAAATTACCCCCAGAGCTACCACTTGCATTTAATGACACTGTTTGACTTGACTGACTAACTCCTATATATAACCCTGCAAAATTTGAAGCATCTGTATAGTGTAAAAAGTTTGCAACAGATCCAGCAGTGTCTCTAAATACACTAAGATTTCTACTTGTTGGTGCGGTTCCAATACCAACCTTTCCAGAAACTTCAAAACTCCCTGTTATATTTTCGTCGCTTAATATTCTTATTGCCATATCTTTTTATTTTAACATAATGCTGGGTAACCTGAGTCCACTATTCCTTGATTTGATGATATTTTTATATACGATCTGTTACCCAAGCCAGTCGCTGAATTTATATTATAATAACCTGCCAGTAAAACTGTATTTCCTGCTGCGTCAGAAGTGCATCTATCTCCTGCTGCCGGTAGACTGCCACTACCATTATGGTAATACGTCTGCGATAATCCAGGGTTTGATCCATTAAATGGACACGCCTGGTTAAACACTCCCATCACTGAAGATGAGTATGATGTAGTTGTAGGAAAACTTCTTCCATAAAACTCAGAAAATTTATGTGGCGCAACCTGATTTACAGGAGGACTAGCAGTTGCATATATTTTAACCAATGATCCTGCCGCTGGCGTTGATGCTCCAGCCAACTTAGTGTTAGCTGTATTACCTGCTCTAGACGCTTCTACGTTTATCATATTTGCCGATATTGGATTTCCTGGTTGTGGTAATGCCATTATTTTATTTATTTTCTAATTCTTTTACTCTTGCTTCTAATTCTTGTACTGCTGCAACTAACAATGGCACTAACTTAGCTTGATCTATACCTTGTGGTATAATACCACCATCTTCATCAACTTCATCTTTTTCTCCTACAATAGCCTCAGGAACTATATCTTGTACTTCATGTGCTATAAACCCATCTACTATCTTACCAGGTTCTTCTATAAAATTAAATCTACTTGGTTTTAATTGATTAAGTCTAGATATAGACTCACTTATTGGAACAATATTTTCCTTTAGTCTATAATCAGAACTTGTAACGTATGAAGTTGCTGAACCAGATGTAGATATTCGCCCTACATAAGCTTGACTTGTTCCTGGATTTTTATGGTAAAATTCTATTTGATTAGTTCCAAATTGATTGCTACCAAACATCATTATATTTGCAGCTGTATCAGGAACATAAAACATACTATTTCCGCCACTTGCAAAAAAGTTACTTGCAGCAAATCTAGCTGTAAATGCATTAGTAACTGTGGTTGTAGGCCCAGTATGTAAAGTTGTTTGTGGAGAAGTGTTACCGAT
>ERZ807291.8831-NODE-8831-length-11104-cov-5.747941_pt1 | contig 11104 bp, 9 predicted proteins | sample MGYA00521257_ERZ807291 | MGnify/ENA primary metagenome ERZ807291 (study PRJEB31413, sample SAMN03169783) | marine metagenome | biome: Marine; feature: Water; material: Subsurface seawater | place: North Sea | collected 2011-04-28 | depth 1 m m ...
GGTGCTTTGGTCGGCCCAGGCATCGTCAGCTTGCTCACTCGCGCTATTGAAATACCAGCAATTCACCCATGCTCGGTTTCTTGAGGCGAGATCGACTAATGCATCCTCAGTATTTTCCCACCACAGATCGAGGGTCACCCCCCATTGAGGCCAATGGACTCTGTGACAGCCTTTCGTTGGCGGTGGCCAATCGGCCAGCAGCATTGACGCGAGGTCGTACAGTTGGGGAACCTGCTCTAAAGCTTGCTCGAGCATCGATTTACGCAAAGGATGGTCCTCGATGCCAATATAGTGAAGACGGGTGTGGGTTGCACGGTGGGTAAGCCACTCTTGTAGCGTCAGCAAGAAATTGACCCCTGCCCCAAAACCGATCTCAGCCAGAGTAAGGGTGCCGCCTGACGGCAACGTATTGAGCCTCTCGTTAAGCTCGATACCCTGTAAAAATACGGATCTGCGCTCCGCTAGACTCTCGTTCAATAAAAAGTGGTCTGTTCCAGGGGCGTCGATGTCCGCAGTCCCCAAACCGAGATTCATTGAGGGGGAGGGCGCGAGTTGCCATGCTTGGTTGTGCCTTTTGATCACACCGAGTCCAACGTTAAAAGAGCGTAAAGTCGCGTGATATTAACAGAGCTGCGAACAAGGCTGGAGTCTACAAAGCAAGGGGCGGTACACTAGGCCTTTTTTGGACGAACCCACCATGCAGAGTAAAAAAGATATCAACCCAGTGCAGTTTGCGACAATAGCCGCCAATCTGCTCAATCAGGGCTTATTAGAGTCAGGGCGTACCACTGCAAAGCGTATGTTCCGAGAGCTGGAAGCAGGAAGAACGGTGACCTTGACCAAGCTTAGAATGGAAGACGACGGTCTCACTCGGATCGACTTGCGTCTCGATAAGGATGCATTTCAGGGGACGATGAACTACTCGGCATTCCGCGATGGCGTTTTGTCGCTTATTGCGAGCTTATCGGATACTTTGCGAGAGAAGAGTAGCATCGGCGTGTTGTACCCTATCGTAGACGGTCAGTCGGTAACTGATGATTACGACAATCTTAAAATGTTTGACGTTGGGGGTCTCACCGTTCACGGCGAAACGCCGAACGTGCTCATGCTAGGCGTACTGACCAGCGCTGATCAGCCCCTAGTAACGCTCAACCTAATGTATGTTGATCCAGAGCAATTCAAGAAGGATCAGTCAACCAGCTGAATGCTAGGTGGTGGCACAATCGTGACCGTTTCTTTTACTGTCGGCGCCATCACCGACGCTTCACCCGTCGCAACTTTTTTGCCGTTCTGGTTTTTGACAATGCAGCCGATGGTGAGCCACGGCTTTGAGTCGTGCTTGCCTACGACTTCAAGATCTACGCTGAGCGTATCACCTAATAAAACGGGTGCACGAAAACTCAACTGCTGTCCTAGATAGATGGTGCCCGGCCCCGGTAGCTCCATAGCAATTGCTGCCGATATAAACGCTCCAGTAAGCATGCCGTGAGCAATGCACTCACCGAATTGAGTGGTAGCCGCGTACTCTGGATCTAAATGAACAGGGTTGTGATCGCCCGATACCGCAGCAAAAAGTTGTATTTCTCGCTCAGTGACCAAACGAGTATAGGTGGCGGTATCACCGATAGTGATTTCATCAAATGTTTTGTTGGTTATCTGAAGAAGAGGGTTCACGGGGTAATGGCTCCTTTTTTGAGTGTCAACGGGATGTATTAAGTACTGCAATTGTGAGTCAGCACTTGACCCCGTTGCCGGCGATTCAACATGATAGCGGTAATTTAAAAAGAAAGGTGAAAAGCTAAGATGCAGCAGTCTCAAATCAACGAAACAATCGAAGCCACCCTCGCGCGGTTGGGTCTAGCGACGCGTATTGATACTGACCGTTTTCAAAGTATTGTCGAGCTTTTCGAGGACGCACTGAAGCGCCACGACACTGCGATCGCCTGTTCAAGCCTAGGCCACGATTTGCGTTATGCGGAGCTTGATAAGTTATCGGGAGACTTTGCCAGCTGGTTACAAAACGAGTCGGGTCTGATCGCGGGTGATCGCGTCGCCATACAAATGCCTAATCTCATTCAATATTTGGTGGTCGTTCTTGGCGTGTTGAGAGCGGGATTTGTCGTGGTAAATACCAATCCGTTGTACACCGAGAGAGAGTTGGAGCATCAGTTTAACGACGCGCAAGTGAAGCTATTAGTTGTTCAAGCCAATGTTGCACAGACCGCCGCTGCGGTACTACCTCGTACGGGTGTAGAGAAAGTAGTGGTCACAGAACTTGCCGATCTGCACCCCCAGCCGAAACGTTCCTTGATCAATTTCATCGCGAAGCATGTAAAGAAAATAGTGCCGCCATTTGATATCCCTGGCGCACTGTCGTTGCGTGCAGTTTTAGCTGTCGGCGCGAAACAAAATCGGCAGCCGGTCAGCCCGCAGCCTCATGATCTAGCTATGTTGCAGTACACAGGCGGTACTACTGGAGTCGCTAAGGGGGCAATGTTGTCCCACAGAAATTTAGTGGCAAATGTCATGCAGAGTGATGCGATGTTTGCCTCGCATAAGCTAGAGGGTGCAGGTGATGTTTTCATGCAGCCGCTACCCGTCTACCACATCTACGCTTTTACAGCGTCCATGTACGCGCTTTATGGCGGAGCGCAGACTGTTTTTATTCCTAATCCACGCGATCTAGGTTCGGTTGTTGATGCTTTCGATCGTTACCGTCCAAAATTATTTTGTGGTTTAAATACTTTATTTGTAGCGTTAAGTAACGACGAGCGTTTTAGGAAGCTCGATTTCAGTAATTTGAAAGTAACTTTGTCGGGTGGCATGGCATTAACCGAAGCCGCGGCCAATGAATGGCAGACCATTACAGGATGTACAGTTTCAGAAGGGTATGGTTTGACCGAAACTTCACCGGTTGCCACCAGTAATCCGGGTTACGCGCAGCAGATTGGCACTATTGGTGTGCCTGTCCCCCAAACTAATGTTCGAGTATTAAACGATGCCGGTGAGCTCCTCGGCTTCGATGAGCCCGGGGAGCTGGGCATTCAGGGGCCGCAAGTGATGCAGGGTTATTGGCAGCGACCCGAGGCAACGGCGGAAGTGATTGATGCAGAAGGGTGGTTTGCCACGGGCGATGTTGCAGTAATACAGCCAGACGGCTATTTGCGCATTGTTGATCGTAAGAAAGACATGATTGTGGTGTCAGGGTTTAATGTGTACCCCAATGAACTTGAAGATGTGCTCGCGGCCCATCCTGATGTGTTGGAGTGTGCTGCGGTGGGAATTCCCGACAGCAGCTCAGGCGAAGTGGTCAAAATGTTTGTAGTGCGGAAAGATGTCCGGCTTACCGAGCAAGAAGTCAAAGACTTCTGTCGCCAGCATTTGACTGCCTACAAGATCCCGAAACAGGTAGAATTCCGCGACGAGTTACCCAAGACGAACGTTGGTAAGATTCTTCGGCGTGAGTTACGGGATAGCTAAATTCATCGCCGGATGTAATCCGGCATCGCGTAGACTTATTAGACCCTCATGACCGATCTACCGTCTGGACGTGTTCCACGCCCCATTCCTTCTGCTATCAGTTATCCCGAGCAATTGCCGGTATCTGAGCGGAGAGAGGATATAAAGCGCGCACTCAACAAGCATCAAGTGCTTGTGGTCGCGGGCGAGACCGGGTCAGGAAAAACCACGCAGTTACCCAAGATCTGCTTAGAAATGGGGCGCGGTACGCTGGGCAGAATAGGGCACACTCAGCCAAGGCGTCTAGCGGCGAGAACGGTCGCACAGCGCATCGCTAGCGAGCTGAACACCGAGCTCGGCAGTGTTGTGGGCTATCAGGTTCGCTTTACCGATCAGGTCTCAGATGCATCGGCTATCAAGCTTATGACTGACGGCATATTGCTAAGCGAGCTGCAGCACGACAAAAATCTTTCACAATATGACACGCTAATCATTGATGAGGCTCACGAGCGCAGCCTCAATATTGACTTCATTTTGGGCTATCTGAAGCAGCTTTTACCCAGACGCCCAGATCTCAAGGTGATCATCACGTCTGCCACTATCGACGTAGAGCGGTTTTCGCAGCACTTTGATAATGCGCCTGTTATCGAGGTGTCAGGACGAACCTTTCCTGTGGATGTTCATTACTTCGGCGACATCGAAGATCGCGATCAAGGCGTGACTGAACAAATTGCCAGCTTGGTGGATGATATCGAGTCTCAGCGCTTCGGACCTCGAGGCGATGTATTGGTATTTCTTCCTGGCGAGCGCGAAATTAGAGACTTATCGAAACGTTTGAAGGCTACCGAACACCGTCAAATTTTGCCCCTTTATGCGCGCTTGTCGGCCGCTGAGCAGAATAAGGTGTTCAACCCCAGTGGCCGAGGAATGCGCGTTATCCTCGCAACTAATGTCGCTGAGACTTCGCTTACAGTGCCGGGGATTCGATACGTCATCGATCCCGGCGATGCACGTATAAGCCGTTACAGTCATCGTACGCGCCTACAGCGACTGCCTATCGAATCAATCTCACAGGCTAGCGCCAATCAGCGTAAGGGGCGTTGTGGACGGGTAGCTGAGGGCGTCTGTTTGCGTTTGTATAGCGAGGAAGATTTCAACTCGCGCCCTGAATTTACCGACCCGGAAATATTCAGAACCAATCTGGCCGCGGTCATACTACGCATGTTGCAGCTAGGCATCGGGGAACCCGGAGATTTTCCTTTTGTGGATCCACCTGAACCTAAGATGGTCCGCGACGGTTTCAAGCTACTCGAAGAGTTAGGTGCTGTGTCAAAGCGCGGCAAGCTCACATCAACGGGCCATAAGATGGCCCGCCTTCCGGTCGATCCTAAGCTCGCCCGCATGCTGCTTGCGGCGGTGAATAGCCAATGTATCGCTGAGCTCTTGGTGATTGTCAGCGCCATGGCAGTTCAGGATCCGCGTGAACGACCTGCAGAAAAAAAAGCACAGTCAGATCAGGCGCACGCCCGCTTCAATCACACCAAATCTGATTTTATGGCTTGGATTAACTTGTGGCGTTACTACGAAGAGCAGCGTCAATCTCTCAGCCAGAGCCAGCTTCGTAAGCTCTGTAAAAAGGAGTTTCTCTCGTATCTCCGAATGCGAGAATGGCGGGATCTTCATGCCCAGCTAACGATTGCCTGTCGTCAAATAGGGTTTAAAGTATCCAGTGCCCTCGCAGAGGATGAGAATTACGAAGGTATTCATAAAGCGCTGTTGGCCGGGCTGCTAGGACAGATCGCTCAGCAAGATGAAGGCCGTCTGTTTAATGTCGCGCGCAACCGGAAGGCTCAGATCTTTCCTGGTTCAAGCCAATACCGTAAGCCCCCTCGATGGTTGGTTTCCGGTGAGATCGTTGAAACCTCGCAGGTTTTTGCTCGGCAATGTGCTGCTATTGAGCCCGATTGGCTGCTCAACGTGAATCCGTATTTGTTGAAATACCACCACTATGAGCCCAGCTGGCAGTTGCGCTCAGGTAGGGTCATGGCCCTCGAACGCATCACTTTGTTTGGTTTAACTATAAGTGACGGAAAGCGCGTTCATTTCGGCACTATTGATCCTAAAGTAGCGCGAGAAATTATGATTCGCGACGCTTTAGTTCCCGGGAATTTTAAATCGCCACCGGCATTCTTGAAGCACAATTTGCGGATGATTCGAGAAGTTCAAGATATGGAGTCTCGAGTTCGGCGGCGAGATCTATTAGTCGATGAGGAGGCCTTGTTTGCTTTCTATGACGAGCGCTTGCCCAGCCATGTGGTCAGCGGTTCAAGTCTTGAAAAGGCGCTTACTAAAACCGCAGACTTAGCATCGACTTTGCAGCTCAAGCGAGATCAAGTATTAACTCGTGATCCTGATGCTGAGCTTACGGAGCAGTTTCCATCGACGCTCACTTGGGCCAGCGTAGATTATAAGCTCAGCTATCAATTTGAGCCCGGCAAAGCAAACGATGGCGTGTCGGTCACAGTCCCACTGCCGCTGCTCAATCGCGCGCCAAGATACCGTTTTGATTGGCTGATACCTGGGTTATTGCGAGAAAAATGTATTGCCTTGATCAAGGGATTACCCAAACCCCTTCGGAAGCAATTAGTTCCTGTTCCCGATGTTGTCGACACATTGTTAGAGCACATAACGCCAGATGATCGCGACCTTTGTGCCGCATTAAGTGATGTTCTAAAGCGCCAGCGTAATATAACGGTGCCGGTTGGTGAGTGGGGTGAGGAGCGTCTCGAAGACTTTTACCGAATGAATATTAGAGTGGTCGATGAGCGCGGCAAATTACTAGCGCAAGATCGAAACATGGCGCACCTTGTGGAGCAGTTCCGTGATGACAGCCAGAGCGCGCAAGCGAGTAAGAGCGGCATGGGCTTCGAGCAGCGTCCCGTTAGCGACTGGGATTTTGGTGTGCTACCTCGAGAATGGAAAAGCCGAGCCGCTGGCATGGAGGTACTTGCTTATCCGGCGTTGGTTGTCGACAAAGACCAAGTTTCACTGACGTTGCTCGACTACTCTGGCGATGCTGAGCTTGCGCATCGAAAGGGCTTTGCGACGCTTGCACTGAAACGCAGCTCGCAGACCAGCAAGTATCTCAAGAAGCAGTTGCTATCGACCAACGAAGCGGCCCTTGCTCTGGCGGGCTGCGGTGTCGACCGCAGCGCGTTGGTTCACGAGATGATAATGACCGCCTTCATATTGACCCTGCAGGATGCACCGGCTCCGCGCTCGGATGAAGAATTTGAAAAGTGCTTGGCAAATGCCCGCACGACTTGGGTACCACAGGCGCTAGAATTGGAGCGCGCCCTAGTCAATTTTCTATTGCCCGTAGCGCAAGCTTTGAACAAGCTGAAGGCTTATCCGAAAGCGCAGTTTCAGGACAGCAGGACCGATATACAGCAGCAGGTACAGGCCCTTCTCAATACTGAGCGCTTGTTCCATACCCCGGGGCGTTGGTTGGAATACTATCCTCGCTATGGGAAAGCGCTGCTGCACAGAGTCGAGCGTTTGAGCGGGCAATACGCTAAAGATCAAAAAGGGATGGCAATGCTTGCTCCGTTTGCCGCTCAATTAAAAGAGGCTCGGGAGCAGCGCGTGGGTTTAGAGGCGCTCTGTTCGGAAGCGCAAGAGCTGTTTTGGATGCTTGAAGAGTTTCGGATTTCGTTATTCGCGCAGCAATTGGGCACCAAAATTCCCGTATCCAGTAAGCGGTTGGAGCAACAATGGTCGAAAGTAGCTGCATGGATGCAGGAAAATCCGCGATAATCGGGCAGAATATGCGGCAGTAGTGAGCAGAGAAAATATCGGGAATCGGTCATCGAGAGTGGGCCCGATAGCGTACAAGTCGGTAAAGAAAAGGAGAGCTCGTCATGGTGTGTTTCGAGCAGTTACATAGATCATTGTCTCATTGTCTGGCGCTATGCTGCCTGGCATTGGTAGTTAGTGGCGCGCAGTCTTCAGTGGCATCGGAAGATGATCCTCTGGAATCGATTAATCGAGCTACATTTGAGTTCAACATCCAAGCAGATAACTACGTACTAAGGCCGCTGGCGCAAGGCTATGATGCGGCCACTCCTACCGTAGTGCGTCGCGGGGTTAATAATTTCTTCGGCAATTTTCTTGACGCCAATGCCGCGCTTAATGCGTATTTGCAAGGTCGAGTAGGCTTTGGGTGGGACAATACGCTGCGTGTGCTCGCGAATACAACACTCGGTATCTTCGGCCTTTTCGATGTGGCAACGGACATGGGTATTCCTCGCTATCAGACTGATTTCGGGCACACGCTCGCTGTATGGGGTGTCCCGGCAGGTGATTATATTGTGTTACCGTTTTTAGGCCCTCGGACCTATCGATCGGGAATCGGTACATTTGTCGATGCCTATGCATCGCCGGCGGGTCAAGTCGACGGGCGGGAAGCGCAGTGGGGATTGCGAGGGGTCGAGTTGATTGACTTTCGAGCGGGGCTTCTCGGTACTGACCGGCTTACTTCCGGCGATCAATATATCTTTTTCAGAGATGCTTACCTGCAGCGTCGCGCCAGTCTGGTATCTGATGGCCAAGGAGTAGATTCATTTTCTGAGTTCGATGACGGTTGGGAGGAAGACGATCTGTGATAACCAATGGGCGTATTAACAGCTAATGCTTGATGAATGTGCAGACGGCCGCTTGCTGTTAATTGATGATCAGGGCGAGCGAGCTCGATCTCTAATCGATAATTTTGGCGATTGTTACTGGCAGATTGATGTCCGATCCGAGGTCTCGGATATTGAAAGCGTTCTTGGGCCTAAGAGTCCTTATGATTGTGTTTTGTGCAACATGGATCTTGCCGACGTTTCATGGAGCTCTGTCCGCAGAGCGATGCGTAACTTCGACGTGCAAGTGCCGGTGATTGCACTCGCAGACGATCGTAGTAGCCACAGCATGAAGACCGCCCTGGGTCTTGGCGCGACCGATTTCTTTGTAAGACCCCAAGAGCGGGCAGGTTTGCTGTTGCGATCGGTTGAGCGGTGTATTCATCACCGTTACCTGCAGAGAGAGCTTAAGGCCAGTAAAGAACATCTGGAAAGCGCTAATCGTAAACTTCGCCATTCCCTGCGAATGCTCGAGCAAGATCAGCAAGCGGGGCGACAAGTACAAATGGCTTTGTTGCCTTCTGCGCCACTACAGGTAGAAGACTATTGGTTTAGTCATACGATCTACACGTCTTTATACCTCAGTGGTGATTTTGCGGACTACTTTCAGGTGGGTGATCACGAGATAGTCTTCTTTTTAGCTGATGTATCCGGCCACGGCAGCTCTTCAGCATTTGCTACCGTGTTACTGAAAAATCTTTTTGCGCGAAAACGCTCAGATTTTTTGAGACGCCAAGACGCTTCAATTACATCGCCGGTAAAAATGCTCAGTTTAGCTAACAGAGAGTTGCTTGAATTGGAAATTGATAAGTACGCGACTATGATCGTGGGCGTATTAAATTTCCGAGAGCACTCGCTCAGGTACAGCGTTGCAGGACATTTGCCTCAGCCCGCATTACTTATTGAAGATCATGCGGAGTATCTAGAAGGGGAGGGCTCGCCCGTTGGCTTAATGGCCGAGGTGGCGTTTCAGGAGCAAACTGTCGCACTGCCAGAGCGATTTTTACTGACCTTGATGTCCGATGGCATCCTTGAATTAATGGACAAAGATGATCTTGTCGAAAAGGAGCAAGAGTTGATCGACCGCCTGTCAGGACCACTGGTAAGACCCGCTAATTTGATTGAGCGCTTAGGTTTGGAAGACGTTGATCAAAATGCGCTGCCGGACGATGTGGCGGCGCTATTTATTAGCCGGGGTCTCGGGTGAGCGATTGCCGAATCGGTGGGGCCAGTAATGACGGCGCCTATTTGTTGCGTTTAGAGGGCGATGTACGCTTAACGATGTGCACAGCCTTAGATGAGTATTTTGATCGCATATTCAGTGATCCGACCTTTTCTTCGGTTGCTATTGATGTCACTGACGCCACTGGCTTGGATAGTACGGTGCTTGGCATGCTCGCAAAACTGGCGATACGCACTAAGGAAGGTCTTGGCGTTAAACCGCCACTTTATAGCTGTAATCAGGGGATTGATCGATTGCTTAACACGATGGGGTTTTCTCAGCTGTTTGAGCTGCGCTCTGGCGGATGTGAAGGTATTGATCAGACGTTAGATATACCGGTTGCCGCTGCGACCGAGGAAAAGGTTCGTGAAAAAATTATCGAAGCGCACCGAACGTTGATGTCAATGAGCAAAGAGAACAAAGCAGCTTTCGAAGATTTAGTGAAAACCCTCGAGTCAAACTAGAGCTTGGCGATTAGCGCCTCTAGACTCTCCTGGTCTACGGCAAACTTCCGAATGCCCTCCGCCAGCTTCTCCGTAGTCATAGCATCGGCGTTGATTCCGTAGCGGAATTGCGACTCCGAGAGTGTTGCCGGTCTTGCCTTCACATTGCCATCATAAGACAGCTTCCGCTCGAGAGGACGCTCATCAGCAGCCAGTTGATCCATTAGATCGGGGCTAATGGTCAATCGATCGCACCCAGCCAGTGCTTCTATCTCACCTATGTTACGAAAACTCGCACCCATGACCACTGTGTCGTAGCCGTGCTTTTTATAGTAGTGGTAGATTTGTCGTACCGATTGCACGCCGGGGTCGTCCTCCGCAGTGGCGATGGGTAGATTACTGTTGGCTTTGTACCAGTCTAGGATTCGCCCTACGAAAGGCGAGATGAGAAATGCACCAGCGTCTGCGCAAGCCTGCGCTTGTTCGAAGCCAAAAAGCAGCGTCAAATTACAGTTGATACCGTCGCGCTCGAGAATTTCTGCGGCGCGAATGCCTTCCCACGTGGCGGCGATTTTAATTAAGACGCGTGACGTGGGAATTCCAACGTCATCGTACAGATGAATGAGTTGTCGAGCTTTGGCGACCATCGCGTGGGTATCGAAAGATAGTCGAGCATCGACTTCGGTGCTGATACGCCCTGGAATTAGTTCAAGAATTTCCCGGCCAACCGCGACTGCAAACCAATCGCAGGCGTCCGCCTTGTCGCTGTTAAGCTGTGCGCTTTTGGCCAGCAATGGTCTAAACCGCGGAAGTTCCGCCGCTTTGAGCAGCAAAGAAGGGTTTGTTGTTGCATCGGTTGGGCGCAATCGCGCAATGGCCTCGACGTCGCCGGTATCGGCTACCACATCGGTTATTTTTCTCAGTTGCTCCAACTTGTTCATGCTGACTCCTGCTCGATATCTGTTGACAAAAAAGTCTCGCTAGGCCAATCAGACCCGTGCTTGTTAGTTCGCATATGATCGTGTCCATAGGATACTGTCCCTATGGCAGTGCGCATAGCAGCAAACCATTACGAGTTGACTGCGGGATTTAGACGGGTACTCTTGTCTCATTATAAAGCTAAAAATGAATCAAATTTGCAGCTCGCGAGACAATCATGTGGACTTTGCGAGGCGGTGATCTAAAACTAATAATAAGAACGGCAAGTTGAGAGTATAAGGCCATCAAACGCGGCGTTGAATCCTTTCTGTTAGATCCGGTTGATATTCCGGCAGATAAACATTTACAGCGGGTTGCCC
>ERZ807291.8832-NODE-8832-length-11104-cov-5.579781_pt1 | contig 11104 bp, 3 predicted proteins | sample MGYA00521257_ERZ807291 | MGnify/ENA primary metagenome ERZ807291 (study PRJEB31413, sample SAMN03169783) | marine metagenome | biome: Marine; feature: Water; material: Subsurface seawater | place: North Sea | collected 2011-04-28 | depth 1 m m ...
GTCCAACATTGCAGTAGAGTGTTCCTGATCTCATGTTGTTCGACAAGGCCATTTCCAATGCTTGTTCTAGGTATTCTAATGAACGAGCATAGTCTCCTGTGATTCTACAGCATAAGCCCGCTTTTTCCAATGCTGCAACTTGACGTATGCTGTTGCATTCTCCTAAGATCTGCAGACTTTCCTCGTGATACTGTAACGCTTGAGTCACTTCTCCCAATCGACGGTGGCATCCACCAAGAAAATTGGTCACAACCCCATATTTAACCGTGTTGCCAAGGATTACATGTTGTTGTCGAATATCCTTCACGATCACGATGGCATCTTTAAGTCGTCCAGTGTGAGAGTACACAATGGCGATGTTGTATCGAATTTCTAGGATTTGTTCTGTTTCTCTAAGTACTTCAAACAATTGCAGTGCTTTGTGTAAATGATGAAGCGCTTGAGGATACTGTGTCGCTGTAATTTCGTATCGAGCCCATCGAAATGCAATGTTGGCAACAAAGTGTCTTTCTACGATTTCTTGTTCGGACAACCATACGGATGCAGGAATCTCTCTTTGAGTTTCATTGAGCCGTCGTTGCAAAGAACTGTTGGAGCGGAGTTGGAGATCAATGCAGAGTTGTTCCGCTTGACGAAGGGCTTGTTTGGCTTGTAGTTGGTTGTGAATCGCATAGAAAACACTCGATTTCCTACAAAGAAACTTACCGTATTGTTCTTTGTGTTGTCTGACTTGTTCTTCTCCTTTACGCAGTAAGGATATCGCCAAATCAGGTTCCCCTTGTTTTACACACAGCAGTGCCAGTTCTCCTCTAAACGCACCAGCGGCAAATTCCAAGTGTCTATCACAAATCTCAATGGCTTGTTCCAAGTCATGTCGTGCTTGATGCATCTTTTGCAGATCGATGGCACACATGGCACGATTTCCCAAGAAGACGCCTTGATTGATTTCGTTTTTAGATTGTATGGATGCTTCGATGGCTTGGTCAAAATGCTGTATGGCCTCTGTGAGGTTGCCTTGTTCGTGGTAAATTGTCCCCAGATTTCCATCAAGTGCACTCAACTTGTCCATATTTCCCAATAATGCAAAGATGCTATATGCACGTTTGTATTGTCGAATCGCAAGTTCGAGGTTTCCATCGGATTGGTAGAGGAGGCCAAGGTTTCCGATGATGCGAGCCTGACTTTCTTTGATGTTTCGTTTCTCCGATAAGTCTAAGGCCAAATGATACCGCTCTATGGCACGTTCTCGGTTGCCCAGACGAGTGTGCAAGACAGCGATATCGATCATTAACGTTAGTCGATCGACACCTTGTTCCAGATACAATTCATCTAGATGTTCAGCAATGCCTAGGGCTTGTTGTATTTGTCCGCCATTTGAAAGATCTTCGATGCAGTGTCTTAGAATCGAAGACTGCTTGTCTATTGAAGATTCCGCGGCATACAGTCTTGCTGCGCAGTTCATTGCTTGTGTCCATTCATGCCGTTTAATGCGCTCAGCATATTGATCTTGAAGCAGTGTATTCGTTGTGTCAGTCGATTCCATTGAAGTCAATTTTCGAAAGGGGGAGACCATTGAATCTAGCAAGATATGTTCAGGCTCGACCCGTAACGAGGGCTGTGTTTTACTGATGGTGACCAATTGTTGAAGTGCCTTTTCACTTTGGCCATTTTCATGAAGAAAATCGATTTGCAATAGTAAAATAGATCGTTTGTGTTCTTCTAGAATATCTGGTCTCTCTAGAAACTGCTCTGCAATTTCAAGACCCGTCACAATGGGACCAAACTCTTTTAGTTTTTGCAGTAACTGTTGACAGCAGATTTGACCATCTGTCGGATTTCCATAAAGACTTCCAATACGCAACAATGCATCATCAAATTGTACACGATGATCCTGTTCGATGGTATTCGCCAAATGTGCACTCATTTTTAGATGTGTTGAGTGCAGTAAGTCTGGTCCGGCTTTCGTTTGTGCATAGTCTCGAATCGATTTGAGCATCGTATAGACTGTTTTTCCAGTTCGGTATTCTCGATTTAAGAGACTGTGCTGCGTTAGGGCATCTAGTATGTCAGATAAGGAGTGTGTTTGTGGAAGCTCTATCAGGGCTTCTCCAAATGGTAAGGTAAATGAAGCGGGGATGACACTCAGTTCATAGAGTACTTGTTTTTCCAGATCAGACAATGACGTGCATGACCACGACAACGCCATTTGTAGGGTGGGTTGTTCCACATCATTCGAACGCAATAAGGCAAATCGTTCGCTTAGTCTTGAAACGATTTCAGAGAGTGAGAACTCTGCGATTCTTGAGCCGGCAAGTTCAATCGCCAGTGGAATTCTATCGAGTGTGTTGACGATATTGAAGACAGTGTGGCGATTGTTTTCTGTGAGAGACCAACTGGGTAGATGTTGCTTACAATGTTGCGTAAACAGTTCAACGCCATCCAAGACTGACATCGGATGCAAAGAAAAGACATGTTCATTGGGATGTGCAAATGATTGGCGAGTTGTGGTGAGCAATCGTATGTTTGAACATTGTTCAATTATGGTATTCAATAGGCTTATAGATTCGGTATTTAGACTTTCGGCATTGTCAATGATGAGGAAGGAAGACTCAGAGACATGATGGTATTTGGGATGTGTTCGATTGAGAATACTGATGGTTAACTCAAATGGGTCTGAACCAGTTTGTTGAACACCCAAGGCTTGCGTAAGTCGTTGTAGTAAACTCGCTGGGGTGACGCAGTCTGTGACATCGCAAAAAATGACATCCCACCCATACTGTTTGCACCACTGTGTTGCCACTTGCCATGCCAAATGCGTTTTCCCAATGCCTGCCAATCCGACAATGCTAATCCAAGCATATTCAGTTAAATCATTCAGGACCTGTTGCTTCTCAGTACGGCGTTCTATGTTGACACCATGACTTTTCTGGGATTGTAATGATGCCAAATCGACAGCACGGATATTGGCCCAGCGTTCCTGTTCACGAACCGATAAATGCTGCAGATAGGCATTGAGTCGCCGTTCAGTTTTGGATATCGATTTGTGTTTACCCTCAAGGACAGCATCCAAATAATCTTGGTATTCCAATTCAATCAAACGATTGTAGATTTCCGGTAGATGTGGCGCATAGAGAATCGCTCCTTGGGCCTTTTGGTAAATGGCATCTCGAAGCTGTGTGATGTTTGTTCGATAATCCTGTACCTGTAACCACGTGAGCCACCATTCTTCAGGCAGAGTTGTTTCGTGTATGGAGGGATGATTTAACGCTGGGATGAGTTTGTCGGATAAGATTTCGATGTGGTCAATATTCTTTTGTACGGCATCTATTTCGAGTAAAATGCGTCGAGCTTCCTCTTCTTGTCGAGCCCCATCTAGCCAAGATTGTATTTCCAAGTGCATTTCTTTGGCATCGTTAAACCGATCTGCGGGATTGAATTCCATGGCACGTTGACAGATATCTACGAGTTCGGTTGGAATTGGTAGAGCATTGGGATGTTCTAACAACCAATCATGAATGGATGCACTCTGTGTTTTTTTGTGATGGAGAATCTCAGCCATCTTACCCGAAAAGGGTTTGTCTTGAGTCAATATATAGAACAAGATAACGCCGAGTGCATAGATATCGGCACGACCATCGATACCTTCTGCTGGTCCATGTATCTGTTCAGGGGCCATGTAGCGTGGTGTACCTGATATAGAGATGCGTTTGTGCTCTAGATAGGCTGTAGAGGCTTTGACCTGTACCCAATTAGGGTTGTACTCATAGAGAGAACGAACCTTTGCTACACCCCAGTCTACAACCAAGACTTCTCCATAGTCTCCGACCATGATATTGGCTGGCTTGAGATCTTGATGGATAACCCCTCGAGCATGTGCATAAGCGATCGTTTGACATATTTTGTCCAGACCATCAATCAACCGTCGAAGGTTCCATCCGCTGTGCGTTGTGTTCCAACGTCGATCAGACACCCTATGAACCGATGCAATGATATCGTCAAGGGTTTGTCCTTTGATTTCTCGCATGGTAAAGTAGACATTCTCTGATTCATCAACTTGAAGGTCGTGGATGGGCACTATTCCAGGATGCTGTAATTGAGCGGTAATTTGAGCTTCTACGACAAAATTTTCTTGTTCATAGTTGGACTCGGCCTTTTCTTTCAATAATTGTTTGAGGGCAACAGATCTGAGCAACTGAGAATCTTTCATCTGCCAGACCGTTGCCATTCCACCTTGTCCCAATTTGCTGACGGCGCTGTATCGACTCGTTTCAAAATTGACGCGGGGCGTATCCTTAGTGGGAAGATCAAAGTTCATACTGTGCAATTGTTCCATAGAGAGACTGTGATCTGTAGATCTAGTCGCACCATAAATCTCGTGTTCGCTCAATGCATGTGTGGCATCTGGATCGAGAAAGGACTGTGTTTGTTCTTCAAATAATTGTTCGATCTCAGTTGGATCCTTACTGTGCAAGAAACCTTGTAAGAGGGACTTTAACTTTTGATTCCACATGAAGACTCTTGGAGAAGGGTAGGATTACAATATTGATTGTATCCATTTTCTTTGATGAACCCCAATAATTCTATGTTAGAACCTTCGCACAACTGAACAGCCAAGGAGGATGGTGCCCCAATGGCCATAATCAATGGAATGCGAAATGCCAATGCCTTTTGTGCGATTTCAAATGCGACTCGACCGCTTACAAGAAGTGCCAAGTCAGAACCAACGAGGTCTTGTTGTATTGCCCATCCTATGACTTTGTCTACAGCATTGTGGCGACCGACATCTTCTTTCAGTACCCGTATTTGACCACCAATATCAAACAGTGCAGCAGCATGAGTACCTCCTGTTTGTTGAAAAGATGCTTGGGTGTGTCGCATGATCTGTGGTGTTCTACAAATCCATTCAAAATCAGGTAACTCAACCCGTTTGGACAATGGCGGAAAATGTTGCCAGATTCTATCTTGTGTGGCTTTTCCACAGATTCCACACGAAGAGGAAGCGAACAGAGAGCGATCTGCTGAATGTCTACGTTTTGCTGGAACACCACTCGACAACACCACATCGACGATGTTGTGTGTTGGACTTGATTCTGTTGGTTCTATAATGTGTTTGATTGCATGAATATCATCAGAATCTTCTATGACGCCTTCTGTTAACAGAAATCCTGTCACGAGTTGAAGGTCTTCATCGATGTTTGGTTGTCGCATCATAACGGCGATGGAACGGCCTTCAATGCGAATCTCCAATGGTTCTTCCATGGCAACACAATCTTCAATGGTATGGACACCATGTCGCCTATGCCGTCGAATGAAGGTTTGTTGACTCATGACTTGAGTGGGCTGTGTTGATTGTAGAGGGCGATATTTTTCTGTGTGACAGCGATTTCTTCTTCTAAAAATTCTCCAACACCATGATGGAGTCCAGGATGTTCAATCCAATGCCAAGAATAGACACTTGTAGCCAAGAGTCCTCTTTTGAGTTTGTGCTCTCCTTGTGCTCCAGCTTCAAATTTTTGTAGCCCATGTTCAATGCAATATTGGATCGGTTGGTGATAGCAGAGTTCAAAATGTAGGGAGTCGATATCTTCCAGTGCACCCCAATATCTTCCGTATAAGTGCTGTCCTCGTTCAAAACATAGAGAAACGGCAACGATAGAGCCTGCCTTATAAGCAAAGAACACTCGAGTTAAATCGGCCAGTGTATTGTTGAGGGCTCTAAAAAATCCATGTTGTAAATAGGCACGACCCCATTTACGAGTGGTGGTGTCTTGATAGCAGTTCCAAATTGTTGAGATGTCTTGTTCTGTTAGGTCTTTTCCATGCACACATGCAATGCGGTCAATACCTTGATGTGCTTTACGTCGTTCTGCACGCATCTTTTTCCGGTCTTTACTTTTAAAGTGTGCAAGCCATGCATCAAACGAATCTACTTGAGGATTGTTCCAGTGAAATTGTAGGGTCTCACGCCGATGTAGCTCTCGATTGGGAGATTGAGGCTCTGCCGTACACAACCAGTGAATGGAGTGTGCGTTCATGGTATCCGCAAGCTGTCTTGCAACATCGACCAATACAGTCTTCCAATGCGTACTGTTTTCTTCACAATCGGGATGGATCAGCAGTCGGGTTCCTGTAGCGGGTGTAAACGGAACTGCAGAAACCAACTTTGGGTAATAGGGTATTCCTGACCGTTCGGATGCCTCTGCCCATCCCCAGTCAAAGATGTACTCTCCATAAGAGTTGTTTTTGAGATACATTGGCATGGCGGCAACAATTTGTTCCTCTGACCGAACTATGATGTGACAAGGCTTCCAACCACTTGCACCCCCAACAGAACCACTGACTTCAAGAGTGGATAAAAAGGCATGGGTACAAAAAGGATCGTTTGGCGAAACAAGGGCATCCCATTCATGTGGTTGAATCGATGCAAGGTCTGTTAAGATGTCAACGGAGGGTTTCAAGTTGTTCCAACAAAGTTTGTTTGAGGTCTTTAATTTTCATGGCTAGACCAAACTGTTCTCCGAGTGCAACCAGTTGAGCCTTGGTCATTCGTTTCAACTCTGCACTAGAAGGCAACGTGGCTTCTGTTGTACTTGTAGTCTCTTTTTTAGTGTTGTCTACAGTTGTTGAATCATCGGTGTTCGTAGGATGATTCTGTTCATCTGTGGTGACGGGTATCGCATTTTCACTGGCACTACTATCGTCACTATTATCTTCGCTATCGTCGTCATTCTCAGAGTCTACATTTGTAGAGTCTTCAGTATCTCCAGCTGTATTTTTTGGACGAAACTCCATGACGACCATATCATCGTCATCGCTGTCTTCATTGACGGTATTCTCGGTTTTTTCATCGGCCAAATTGATCAACCATTGTCCGAGTTCTCGCAAAATATCTTGTCCAGCACCTGGTTCAGCATCGATGGCACTTGCTGCCTCGGCTCCCAATGTGTCGAGTTCTTGACCAAGAGTGCCAACTTCTTTGGCTATGAGGTCTCGTAACTCATTTAATGGTCCTTCGAGATCATCACCAAATTGAGAGAGGAGATCTTCTAAGGTACCTTCATCAGAACTGTCTTCAAAGTCAGAGTCTTCGTCGTCGAACAATGATATGACTTTGTCTAAGTCTCCATCCTCAAAGTCAGAGTCCTCATCTGAACTAGAGTCTTCATCGAAGTCGGACTCGTCTTCAGAATCCCAGTCTTCAGAATCTTCGTCCATCAGTTCTGAATTGATCATTCTTTTGCCAAGACTGAACAGTCCTTTGAATAGATCTCCCAGTTCAGAAGTCATGTCTTCGAGTTCTGCCATCATGATGGCTTCGGCTTCTTCTCCACTGATTTCAAATGGAATCACAGAGTCCAATTCTACTGATGCCTCTTCACCATCTCCATTTTCAATCGGATACTCTCCAGCAAAGACATCTTCACCAGCGGGAACCCAAAAGTATCGGAGTGGGGGCTTTGTACTGTTCCATAGAATCTTGTTCATGGTCTATCCTTATACCTTTGTTGTATCGACACGGTAGTGTACGTGTACATTATGACTTTGGTTTGCTATCGTCTTCTAGAATATCACGCAAACCTTTGAGCAAGGTTGAATTTGGTTTGTCTGTACCAAGTGCCTTATTGGCATCTTGTACGGCTTTGAATAGATCGGTTTTACTTAGTGTATCTGGTTGATCAGTTTTCTGTTTTTGCCAGTTTTCACGGAATTCTTTGAGGAATTCTACTTCAGCTTGTTCATCATCGACATGTTGTTGTTCCATTCCAAGACGATGTCCAGCGATTTGTTCTGCAATATTCTCTAGTCCATCAGCAACGCCTTCACTTTCTTCTATAAAAGTAGAGGTGTTGTCGCTGTCTTGTAAGAGATTCGCAGCGCTCTTTTCCAATGCCCGACTGAGATCGACCAATGGTTTGGTGGCCCCTTTGATGGTACGACGTGTATCTGGATCCATTTTGTTCGCAGCATCATGGATATCCAAGTACGCATCTGGGAAGATGTCTCCAGTGAACAATCCTTCCAAGTGATTTTCAACACGAGGCCCTTTACTTCTAAAGCCCAATGTGAAGTCTCCATCTGTTGTGTGACGTGTTTGTGTAGGCAGTTGTTCTGCATTGTCATACGTCGATGAGTCCAAGTTGATGCGACTCATCAATTCATTGTTCCCTTCGTTCTTTTTGAGCCCTTGATTGCGCCCAGTATTCCAGAAGTGGTGTGCACCAGATCTATATTCACCGCGGAAAATCGCCATTGCAACATCAGGATTTTCAGAGAGGTAATAGACTTCATCAAAGTCATAGCGTTCACCGAAGAACCATCCATTTCTACCTTCGTGGTCACCATAGTCATTGAAGTGTTCTTTTCCATTTTTGAAATGTCCACCTTTGACGGCGCGTGCCACATCGGCGTACGATGCCAAATAAAAGTCTTCGTCAAATGTTCCTTTGCGTTGAAGTGATTGGGCCAGTTCTGTGATGGCTTCTGGAGAGAGAGTGTCCTCATCTCCTAATATTTCGACATGCAAAGTGCTCAGTTCAAAATCAGTCACCGTTAATGGAAGATGGTTTGTGTTGCTTTCAATCTTGGCTTCAAGCTCTTTAGAGATTTCGATGCGATTTGTGTATACATCATCGGCACTGGTCCATATTCCGGACCCCAATTTCTTACCGATACCTGCTTGAACTTCATCATTGCTTTGTTGATGCTGAGTATTGAACACACTCTCTGCATCGCTGAAAACGGCATTGCGTTGCTCTGCGAGTTTCTTTCTTTTGTCTTGAAGTTTTTCGAGTTGCTCTTTGCGGTCTTCGTCTTTTAGGGTCTTGTCTTGTCTGGTTTCGACAATCTTTCGATCAAGTTCATTGATTTCTTTGTTGCTGTTGTCTTTTTCTGGCAACAAGAAGAAATTGGCAATCGAAGAGAGGGTGAGTGTACCTTTGATACCGGAGACCGGTGTGGTATTTTCTTCTTGATTCTCATCTTCCGGATCTTCGACGACTTCATCAGGGATGTCTGCTCGTTGTGCAGATCCTGTTTCTGTAACCTCTACGGTTTCTTCTTTTGTATAGTCCCCAACAAAGTCGTTGTGATCCGTTGGAACTTTGATTTCGGTAATGCCATGCTGCTGAAGTGTTTGAAGTTCTCCTTCTTCCGTTTTGGCATCTCCATCATCAACCCACATGCGAAGACCTTTGAACTCTTGTTCGGACACCACGCCATTGTTGTCAACATCAAAGTAGTGAGCCAACTTCTCAAATCCATTGGCAAAGATGGCTTTTCCTTCGACACTGTATTCGGACATCATCTCTGTGTTGTCGTCAATGATTCCATTGTCATTGTGGTCCCAAACGAGCATTCCGTCGCCATTTCCTGCCATCCACTGGGTCTTTTCTTTGTCTTCTCTTTTGCCATAGAAGTATGTGGACGGTTCGCCATTTACCCATTCTCCAACCCAAGCCCCTGCAGGATCAAAGAGTTTGGCTTTGTTCCCTTTTGACGCGTCTTCACGCCATTTGGCTCCAATGGTCTCAGACTGTCCAGACTCATACTCTGCTCTTCCGCGTTGTAATGACGGAGCACCCAATCCAGGACGGAGCGTTGTTGAGGAGAGTTCCCAAGAGGAACGATCTGGTTGCATATCAAACTCAACCATTTCCCCACCGACAGATGTGACACCCAAGTCTCCATCTTCATACGCATTCTCTGTTCGAGTCAGTTTGAGTTTTAGATCACGACTGTTGATGCTTGCTGTACCATTTGCCTCATCGATATTGACTGCAGCATCTTGTGCTGTCCAACTCTCTCCATCCTGTGCCTCTACTCCGATTTTCCAAGCACCTGACGCATTGGTAGAATTGCCACCGGTTTGAATGCCATTGTTGGAGTTCGCATCGTTGATAATGTAGCGTGCATTGTTGCTCTGAGAGAGAATCTCAATCGTCCATACACCAGAAGGCAAGGATACTGGTTTTTGTGCAACTGGACCACCTGTCAGTTCTACGCTGCCATCACCGTTGAGGTCAAAGATGAGAGGATCTGGATTCATTCGAATCGATTTGGTTGTCCCTACAGAAAGGCCATCTTCATCGGTGAGGGAGAAGAGGAAGTTTGCCGTACCGTGTCTACGTTGTCGATTTTTAAGCCCCATCTTTGTGGAGAATGTAGGTCCGGTTTGGTTGATGTTTTGCAATCCCTTGATCGCAGAGTCACCCGTTGGACGAAGCTGCCATTGAAGATTTGCATCATTTCCATCGGGGTCGGTTCCTTTGGCCGATATTTGGACTTTGGCCGAAGAACTGGTCGAACTTGGAACACTTGCAGAGGTAATCTGTGGTGGTTCCGGTGGTTTTATCGCATCGATGTTTTCTTTGTGGGTGACGTATGCACCTAACTCATCGGTTAGTTTGAGTTGGATGCCATAGTTGTCGTTGTTCTCAGCATTCTGTGCAATATTCAAACCGTTGAGGTTCAGTGTAGTACCGGTTCCCTCACCAGATTGATTGATGCTTTTTCCAATCCAAGACCATTCCCACATCAGTGCTAGATTTTCAGGGTCAGAGCCTTTGATGACTGCAGTGAGTTGATCACCTGGACGAGGTTTTGTGTTTGAAAAGTCTACGGAATCGACTGAAGGAGGCTTGTTTTCATTGATCTTTGCGCTTTGTTTGTCTTCGTTTGAAAAGAGAACTTCAGCAACTTGTTGATTTGTCTTTACGACTTCTGTTCTTGTAGACTGTCCGATCAACGACATCAATACCAGAGATTTGTATACACCCAACTCAGGTTCCGCATACATCATTGTCTGTAAGTTCTTCTGCGCATCTCGTTCTGCGACATTCAGATTGACATCCAACACACCATTGTCAATGGTTACTTTGCCGGCATCTAAGTCATTGGCAACTTGTTGTACCATATTGCCCAATGCAAACTCGTGTAGACGAGTGAACTTGGTTGTTTTTTCCGCATTTGAACGGAATACGGTCATTTCTGCTTTGGAAGATACTGTAACGTCTGATTTGCCTGATTTGGCCGTGACGTCTTGCGTGACTGGAAGGACATACAATGCATCTGGATCAGGCTTTTCCTCTATCGGTGTGTCAGAATA
>ERZ807291.8838-NODE-8838-length-11099-cov-20.345980_pt1 | contig 11099 bp, 2 predicted proteins | sample MGYA00521257_ERZ807291 | MGnify/ENA primary metagenome ERZ807291 (study PRJEB31413, sample SAMN03169783) | marine metagenome | biome: Marine; feature: Water; material: Subsurface seawater | place: North Sea | collected 2011-04-28 | depth 1 m m ...
ATTCAGACTTTCAAATGTTTTCCGGCCCATGACAACGGCATTGTTTCCATTTCCAATAGTGACTTTACGAAAATAATCCATTTCTAATTTCGATTTCCAAGGCAAACGATTATTGATCCCGATTCCGCCTAAATCATTCATACATACAATGCCTTTCATGAGAATGCCTATAGAATAAAATATATTTATTTTTTATTTTATAGAATTGATTTTATGGAGTGGGATTATAACCCATATTCGGTGTTTGGTAACTGAAGTAATGGACTGTAGAACCATTAGATACATATTTGGTATAAGCACCGGGTTGGCCTGGAGTACCCATAATAGTAAGACCGTATGATACAATCGATGTTGGATCATCAAAATCAGTACCGATGACCAAAGTGTTGTTTGCATTGGACTCATGAGATTGGTCAAATATGTAAGTGGTGTTATCATTGAAAGTAACCGGATATTTTTCAACGAAACCATTTCCGTCGCCACTATCCAACCGGAAAATACTATTATTTGACACGTCTACGGTATAAGGCACTGTAGATGATATAATCACTTCTTTTTTGGCTTCCTCAATAGAAACAATCTTGTCAAATATTCTTACATCATCATAATATGTTGTTGAATTGTTAGTAGTTTGTATTTCTCCTATTATGAAATCGGTCAAAGTAGTTCCTTGTAGTGTTCTTTCAAATGTAATACTTGTAATAGTAATACCATCAATACTAGTACTAGGTATTTGACCATCAATGTAAGTAGTTAGGGTTTGGCCTTCAAATTTGAAAAAATAATGATGATATACATTGTCGAATGCATCTAAACCATCTGGAAGGTCAAATAGGATATATTGTCCCGAATTATCATTTTTAAATGAGAATGAAAAGAAAATTGAAGCCGTATTGAATCCAAGATACAGTTGTATACCATTTGTATACATTTCACAAATTGCATGATTTGCTGCAGTAAATGCACTTGATTTCATCCACAAACTAATACACCAATTTTGAGGAATACTAGAAAATACTGTAGGAATATAACTCCGGGTATAACCCGATGCACTACTATTTATATATAAAGCACCATTTCCATATTTTGTATTTGTGGTATCTATAGTATCGTGTGTAATTGTCATATCACCTGATGAACCAGATGACCCACTATTGGTTCCATCGGTATCAAATGAAATGTTTATTACAGCATCACTTCCACTACCACTACCACTACCACCACTACTAGACACATACCCCATTCCTGCACTCGTATCCTCAAAGTATACCAATCGGTCACCGTCATAACCAGCACCAATATCCAATAGTATCATTCCTTCATATCGACTTACCACCGATTCGTTTCTTGTAGAAATATCATCTACAGTAGTACCGAACACCAAACTAATATCGGCCATGGTGTCATCCCTTACATCAAATTGGTATCGATCTCCGGCTCCAAAGGATAAATCAGGTTGGTTTATGAAAGTAGATGTACCAGGTGCCTTAAAAGAGAAGACCTTTTCACCGGTTATTTCATGGTCGACTACTTTTACAGTATACATTGGTGGTTCTTCACCCATATTTTCTGTTTGGTAACTGAAGTAATAGACCGGAGAACCATCAGACACATAATGAGTATATGCCCCAGGTTGACCTGGAGTACCCATAATAGTAAGACCGGATGATACTATAGAAGATGAAACGTCAGGAACAGTACCAATGACCAAAGTATTGTTTGCATTGGACTCATGGGATTGGTCAAATATGTAGGTGTTGCCAGTATTATTGGCGAAATCAATTGCGGGTTTTTCGTCAAAACCATTTCCGTCGCCACTATCCAATCGGAAAATACTATTATTTGACACGTCTACAGTATAGGTGGCAATTTGGGTTGGAGCATAATTATAAACAGTATCTCTTTCTGTGTCGTCTAGGGCTTTGTTGTAAAACCGATAATCATCGGTGTGTCCACCCATGTGATAATTAGCGGTATCATTTAATAAGTCAAATCTACCAGACATATAATGACTATTGTAAGTGCTTGATGAAAAGGCACCCATATTAACAGTTTTATCAGGTGGTTTTTCTGAATTATCTATATACACTTTAAATGTTGATTCTGTTGAAGATTTGATAAACATAAGATGATGCCATTCATTGTCATTAGGATAAGTTCCGTAAGTATATCGAGTTTCACCTGCTGTATGATTCAGGATAATTTCAAAATTTCCGTAATTTACTTCAATTTCAATAGCGTACTGATCAGTATATTGAGCACTTGTATTCACCCCCATGAAATACAACAAATATATGTTGCCAGTAAAACCAGAATCCTGTGTAATCTTATGCCAAAAACACATGGTGAAATCACTAGGTAAAGTAAGGCTTGGTAAGGTTACATATTGCGTTTGTCCTGAGTCTCGTACACATAGTAATGAACCAGTACCGGTTTTAGAAACATCTGTAACAATAGAAGAACGTGTCATAATAGCATCACCCAGACTACTACCTGTGGCATCATTTGCTATAGTATTTCCGTTACTGATATCAAAATTATACCAAAGAACCGTTGGTTCGATGTTTGTATCGGCACCACCACTAGACACATACCCCATTCCTGCACTACTGTCCTCAAAGTATACCAATCGGTCACCGTCATAACCAGCACTAATATCCAATAGTATCATTCCTTCGTATCGACTTACCACCGATTCGTTTCTTGTATTAATATCATCTACAGTAGTACCAAAGACCAAACTAATATCGGCCATGGTGTCATCCCTTACATCAAATTGGTATCGATCTCCGGCTCCAAAGGATAAATCAGGTTGGTTTATGAAAGTTCCACCAGGTGCCTTAAAGGAAAAGACTTTTTCACCGGTTACTTCATGGTCGACTACTTTTACAGTATACATAGGTGGTTCTTCACCCATGTTTTCTGTTTGGTAACTGAAGTAATAGACTGTAGAACCATCGGCCACATAATGAGTATAAGCCCCAGGTTGTCCTGGAGTACCCATAATAGTAAGACCGGATGATACAATAGAAGATGAAATATCAGGGGCCGTACCGATGACCAATGTGTTGTTTGCATTGGAATCATCCGATTGGTCAAAAACATAATTTAGTCCATTTATTAGCGATAGTGTCGGAGTGGGAGAACCATCGATATGAAACACTCCACTTACAACAGTTATTGTATATTCTACATTACTTAATGGAATTAATGGATCACCATAATATACTGTTATATTATCTGTTATATTATCGCCAGTTGGTATTCCAATATTTGCGTAGTCAACTCTATTATATGGTTTTTCATTTCCAACATTGGTTCCATAATCATGACGTTCACCCGGACCAGTGGATGTACCAGAACCAGTACCATAATCACTTAACCAATAATCTCTTGGACCCCATGCCTCGGGGTAATTGGCCTCCAATTCGGTATTGTTTTCTGAAATAACTGAATAGTAGTTATCACTTGGATCTGGTGGTATCCATGGAGCATCAAACCACATCAAAAACATATAATATATTGTATCATTATACATGTAATAGAGTCGTTGTGACTCTTTAAACGTAGATGCAGTTTCTGATCCTACAGTTAATGTATTGCCATCGTAATGTTCATTTATAAAATCCAATATTAATTGTGTATTTTCAAGAGCAAATGTAGTATTAACACTACTTACATAGTTGTACGTAAGTACCCTAAATGATCTACTCGGATTACTGTAGGGTTGTCTAGAAACGGGCACATCTGTTGTTGGAGTTTGATGGAAAGAACTAGCAGGTGCATACCCCATTCCTGCACTACTATCCTCAAAGTATACCAATGGGTCACCAGTATAACCACTCGTCAAATCCAACCGAATGATATCCCCCATCTTTACATAATATGGGCTTCCAACCACATTCGCAGTATCATCTACAGTAGGAGCAAATACCAAACTAATATCAGTCATGGAATCGTCACCAACATAAAAGTAGGCAACATCTCCAATGTTAAAAGACAAGTCGGGTTGTAGTACATATGCACTTTGTCCAGGTGATTGAATGGCAAATACCGAGTCTCCTACAATATTGGTCTCGACCTTGACCGTATAATATGGCAAATCTGTCGGGGTTTTGAATTCCCCATACATAGATTCTGTATGGACTTGACAGTAGTATTCTAAATCTGGCGTGGATTGTGTAACATCAATCAAGGTATAACTATCGGGTGTACCTGGAGTTCCTTGATGTATCACGTTTGTCGTATACGGTGTAGAATCCCCTAAACTACGAAATTTCAGTAAATGACCATCATTGGAAGGGTCACTTTGGTCAAATATATAGTTACCTGTCAGAAGAGCCTCTAAATTAGGCTGTTCTACATCGTCAATTAAGTATTTGATGCTATTTACAGTAGTTTGCTTGGATAATACAATTGCGTATAATAGTACAGCACTATATTCTTCTTCAATACGAATAGTGTCTCCAGGATTGATTGTATATACAAAATGTTTATATGTATCCTGTGTACTATCAATTTGGGTAAATCCGCTTTGTGAACTTGTCTTGTGATATACATATACAGGGTCAGCGTTTGGGTCTTTACCATAGTATATTTGAATTACTGTATTTTCACTTATATCTTCAGTTGTATATGTTTTTTGTATATATGCTACTTTTGTAGTAAACCAGAGGAATGATATTGCACTTCCATATGAAACATCTATTAATTCAGGAGCATTATCGAAACCTGGAAGAGTAAACCCACCATTATAATTGAAATGGTCAACACTGTAATCGGAATCAAAACCGTTATCTGATAAAATTGTGGCAAATCCATTTTGGTCAAGTCCACCAAAATTCAAAACATTAAAATCTTCTAAATTAGTGGTTGTTGTGGAAACCACTTTTACTTTATAAGTAGTAATTATGTTGCTATACACGTTTTTGTATGTTTTATTAATATAAGTCATCAAGGATTGTTGTTGGGTTTCAGTCAGTGCCTTTTTATAAAGACCGGCAAATGCAATATCCATGTTGAGAAATTCGTCGTTGGATTTGCCTAAAGCATATGGATTGCTTTGACTATTTTCCAAGAAACTCAACATGTCGGATATATTTCGGGAATTAAAGGAAATATCTTTGGAAGAAACCAAAGTTTGGTTTTGATCGTATACGAAACTTTTTATAGTATTCGGGTCATCTTGTGAAAAACTATAGAAAGAGTAATAATACCGATTCAAGGATAAATCGTCGTGTCCTTTAAACACACTCATAAATTATAGAATAAAAGGTGATTTTATTTTATAGAATTGATTTTATGGAGTGGGATTATAACCCATATTCGATGTTTGGTAACTGAAGTAATGGACTGTAGAACCATTAGATACATATTTGGTATAAGCACCGGGTTGGCCTGGAGTACCTACTATAGTAAGACCAGATGATACTATAGAAGATGATACATCAAACGAACCGATTACCAATGTGTTGTTTGCATTGGACTCATGGGATTGGTCAAATACGTAGGTAGTGTTATCATTGAAAGTAATCGCGGGAGTTTTTTCATTGTTTAAATAGAAAGCAGCAGGATCATCTGCTACTGTCACTGTATAGGTCTCCACTGAAGAACTTACATACACTGTATCTTTTGTATCAAATAAATTAGAAATTTCAGTAGAGGTTAATATGTGTCCATTCCAAACCCGAACAAATGCTACTTGTCCATCTAATGATTCAGTACCACCGTTAAAATGATCTCTTCCTATATAATTGACAGTTCTCTCTACAACATCCAGAGTATTCGTGTTATAACTTAAATCTTCATTTTTATTTCGATATAATTTTAATTTACTCGTTGGATCGACTGTTAGAATACCATGTTCCCATGTATTATAGACTGTAGAAGTTCCTGTTTTTGAACTAATACTACTATTATCAAATGATACAAATGTAGTAATATTTTCTCCCACGTCGTATAGAATAATTATATCATCTAAACTAGCGGTATTACCAGTGGCTCCTCCTTTCCCAAAATCAAAAATCCTTCCGGCCGGATTAAATGAATGTATGTTATAATAGACTTCAATAGAACAAGGCTGGCCAAATGTAAATGGATCAATTTGTAAGTATTTGTTGTAACTTAGATCTGGGCCATCTAGATTATCAAATGATGTACCATATGCAACTGCTTTTAGACTATTGCCTATAATATCAGTAACATATTCATTGGTACCATCATTTTCCGGTGTTGTTGTGCGGAAATCCCAATAAAATGAAGGCTGGGTGACTTCGTTGAATATCGTATTGAGATTATTATTACTAGGTGATGGCATTGATGTATACCCCATACCTGCACTACTGTCCTCAAAGTATACCAATCGGTCACCGTCATAACCAGCACTAATATCCAATAGTATCATTCCTTCGTATCGACTTACCACCGATTCGTTTCTTGTATTAATATCATCTACAGTAGTACCAAAGACCAAACTAATATCGGCCATGGTGTCATCCCTTACATCAAATTGGTATCGATCTCCGGCTCCAAAGGATAAATCAGGTTGGTTTATGAAAGTTCCACCAGGTGCCTTAAAGGAAAAGACTTTTTCACCGGTTACTTCATGGTCGACTACTTTTACAGTATACATAGGTGGTTCTTCACCCATGTTTTCTGTTTGGTAACTGAAGTAATAGACTGTAGAACCATCGGCCACATAATGAGTATAAGCCCCAGGTTGTCCTGGAGTACCCATAATAGTAAGACCGGATGATACAATAGAAGATGAAATATCAGGGGCCGTACCGATGACCAACGTGTTGTTTGCATTGGACTCATGGGATTGGTCAAATATGTAGGTAGTGCCACTATTATTGGCGAAATCAATCGCGGGTTTTTCGACGAACCCATTGCCATCACCGCTATCCAACCGGAAAAGACTGTTATTTGACACGTCTACAGTATAGGACTCTGCAACTATATCTACATCTACAAATACCTCGTAATCTTTAGTATTATATAAATTGTTTATTTCAGTTTGAGTCAACGTATGGTCTTGCCATATTCGTACATATGCTATTTGTCCATCCATGTACCCTGCACCATCCCAATTATCCCATCCAACCAAATTTGAGATTCGTTCTTCATTTGGAACAGTAACATTAGAAATATTTATATTCTTGTTTTTATTTAAGTATACTATTACATTAGCATTGGTATTTGCATCCACTGTAACAACAACATGATACCATGTATCTGCAGAAATAGCACTTCCTTGAGAATTGCTATCACTTGATCCATTTCTTGAACTAAACGCAATAGTGGTTGGAAATATATCACGCCATCTTGACAATATAATAAAATTATCATCATCAGCACCTTGTCCAAAGTCAATTACACGTTGAAACGAGGTAAAATTCGTTACTTTAAAATAAACTTCTACAGAACATTTTCCTCCAAATGTAAATGGATCTATTTGAATATAATCTGTGCTGTTAAATGTAGCACCAGTTGAATCATTAAATGACAAATTTCCTTTTGCACTGGCTTTAATAATTCCATCTATTAAATCAGTTACAAAAGTATTATTGGTTATTTCACGGAAATCCCAGTAAAATGTAGGGTTTGTGACATTGTTGAAAATATTAGGATTCATTACAGTAGTAGTCGTAACTAGTTGAACATACCCCATTCCTGCACTACTATCCTCAAAGTACACCAAACGCTCACCGTCATAACCAGCACTAATATCCAATATAACCAAATCATTGGTACGAGTCACGACTGACTCATTTATGCTCGTACTATCATCTACAGTAGTACCAAAGACCAAACTTATATCGGTCATGGTATTATCCGATACATTGAAAATCATTTTAGAGTTCGCCCCGAAAGATAAGTCCAATTGGTTATTATACGTTCCTTCGGTTCCTGTAGGAGAAAAGGCAAATACGGTCTCGCCTAAAATATTGGTACTTGATGCTACATAATATTGGCTATAAATATAGGCATTCAAACTGACATCGAGATTCTTCAATGAAAATACGAAATCATTGCCACCCGTTCCGGTATTCAAAGTAAAAGGCAATATACTTTCTACAGTATATACATTACCGGAAATGTCTCCACTGGTCAAATCACTAGTAATGAGATTCCCGGATACTTCGTATTCAACTGGACCATTTGATGCTTTTGAGACAATCACATTAAATGGGGAATTTTCACGTATATAAGGCTCAGCAAAGGAAATATCATATTGAGGGTTAGAAAAATAGTGACTAAGAAGATCACTGGAAGTAGAAGAAGCATTGAGTTTATGTTTCACACACAATGTAAAATCACCTAAAGTCGATAAAAAAAGGTTGTTTGTAGCAGAATCTTGTAATTTCAAGGCAGTGGTAGTGGTTTGACTTTCTGAATTTGGAATCAATGAATGGGCTTCTGTAAAATAACCACTATTTGTACTGTATTCTACAAAATCCGTTCCACTTGGATCCAAAGTTAAATTCAGACTTTGTCGATTCACGTACGAAGCCGAGTTTTTACTTTCTGACGAACGGTAGATTAAATTACCTATTCTACTAAACATTTAAAAAGTAATACAAAAACTTTGATGTATATATACTATAGAAGAATATAATGGGGGATATATACGCCATAGCCCCTGCTGGGGGATACATCCCCATAGCCCCCTGGCTCCGCGTGGGGGATATATACGCCATAGCCCCCTGGCTCCGCGCCTTGCTGGGGGTATAGGCAACAATCATACAAGTCCATAAACGATGCCCTGTACAAAAAGCATAACGTGGAACGGAGGGGGTATGGGGGAACCTTTAGGTTCCCTCAGGAGGGAGTATGGGGGAACCTTTAGGTTCCCCCCCAGAACTGTTTCAAGGTTTTAATACCATGTTGATTGTTATAGATCTTCACCAAGAACGGTTCAAATAGCAACCGTTTTACTTCAGCAGAGCAGTACTTTTCCCGTTTTTTCATGTACGGTTCAATCAATCCATCACAATCTTGATACATTTGGTCCAATATAGAATGCAGTTCTATGATTTGCTTTTGTTTCATTTTCTTGTATTTGTATACTTTGTCTAAAGCTAATGAAAATAACTGTAGAAGTGGGTTCATCAATTGATTTGTAATATAATAATGGTAATCCAATGGTATCTTATTTTTCGCAATAAAATCCAAGGTTTCTACTCGATCGCCCAATAATTTCTGCCCCTTGTTTTCAATAAAGGCGTATTTAACCCGGTCACCCGGTTTGGGTTTATTACCGGGTTCGCGTTCACCTACTCGTTCAGCCAAGACTTTGTGTGCGATTTGCATTGGGTTTTTATAGTTACTCCGCAATGCTCGCGTCAAAGCCAATTTATCTATATGTACTCTACCATCTACTAAAGACTGTAGAGAATGATTCAAGAATTCAATGGCCTTTTGGACATTATCGGGTTCTTTCATCAAAATCGTCAGTATACCACCGTATACATCTTTCAAATAATCACAAGAATCGCGACGTTTCAATGGCAGTCCCATGAATTTCAGTTTGCCTTTATTGGGGTTGAATTCGTACAGCATACCGACATAGCGTTTTTTCGATAACAAGATAAAGGACATGAGTGTCTTTTCATAGGCCAATTTCATCGGTGGTGGTAAGAACAAAGAGCATAAATGAGCGGCTTCTTGAGCAATTTCAATAGTGATTTCCAATGCATCTTTTCCACGGATCGGGGCACCAGTCTCAGGATCTTCTAAATTGAATGTAAAGAACACACTATCCGTATTGTGTACAATCATATTACCAATACCGGCGGCAAAATGATGATTTTCAGTCGTTAAATCGTACACATAACCATCATATTCAATGGGATAAATTTTCTTTACTGCAATGCGATTCTCTACAGTATTTACAGTGCTTTTTAATACTTTATATTCATTTTTTATAGTATCCACATCTAAAATCATATTTTCCTTACCAGAGTTAATACACTGTAAATAATAGAGTGCAGCATCCAATTGGTTATTGAAAGTACAAAAATCGTTTTCAATATCCGGTTGAATGCGAGTTGTCATTTCATCAATCGGTAAATTGTGGTGCAATAATTCAGTTCCTACAGTAACCTCTTTAGGAGAAATTTCTTGGCCGTCCGGTTTTACTAAAGAATGGTCGTCTGTTACATCTACAACGCCTGTATGCGTAAGAACCCGAAGCATTTTTTTATGAGAAGCCAGTGTATGCCGAATGACGCGTTTTAAAGGTGTCCATCCATTTTCGGTCCACGAATCTACACCACTTAATTCACAAAATTCTTTCGTTTGTTTGCCAGGTTCTGTACAGGATTTCCATTCATCAGCCCCATATTTTTCAGCCAAACTTTCGATTGTCACTAATTGAACTGTATCGTCAACCCGAATACATACTGGTGTATAATTAGCAACACTATCTCCATACACGTACTGCGATTTCGTACCAACAATACGAACACCCGAACCCGATTTTAATTCATAGACTGAATTTCCATAAATTTCTTCCACCATTCGCTTTGCGTACGTAATCATTTGTCTACCAATCGATGTGATCGAAGCAGCCACGTCTTTTTCAAAGAAAGTCGATACACTAGAGCCCATTTGACCGTACAAAGAGTTCGCCGTGACTTTATACCCCAATTGACGTTTGTCCAATACGTTTGCTAAAAAGGGGTCAGGCTCACTTTCGGCCTTTTTCCGGGTTTCTTTACGGGCTTTTAGCAAATCACCAATAATACAAGGAATAATTCCTTCTTGTCCATGCGGAAATTTCGCCCACCGGACTTCTTTGTATCCCGATTTGATTTTCTCCATTTTCAAGAACTTCCCTTCTTTGTTCACTTTTCTATGCTGTTCAAAATTATCAAAGGTTACATTGATGTATTTGTATCCGTCTACATTATCGTATTGTGCCGCCGCCAATAACATTTTGTCCCGTTGTGCTTCCGATAGAACCGGTTTATCATTCACTTTCACCAATTGACCATTCAAATCAAATGTTTTCGTCCATACTTTACTATTCGGCGAAAGATTCCATCCTTTTGCGATCGAAGGGTACAGTGACGAATAATCCACACAGGCCACTG
>ERZ807291.8839-NODE-8839-length-11099-cov-5.630025_pt1 | contig 11099 bp, 7 predicted proteins | sample MGYA00521257_ERZ807291 | MGnify/ENA primary metagenome ERZ807291 (study PRJEB31413, sample SAMN03169783) | marine metagenome | biome: Marine; feature: Water; material: Subsurface seawater | place: North Sea | collected 2011-04-28 | depth 1 m m ...
TCGGTATCATTCTTCCCAATTTAATGAACTTGGAAGTACCTCGGGCAAACATTGGGATCTTCTTAGGGTGGAAAAAGAAAAGCCCAAGAAGAAAGAAAAGCAGTATCTTAGTGGCTGGCGTGATTTGTATGATGAATATGGTTTTTTGAGTAAGGCTTAAGGTCTTACATCTTCAGATAATTGGGTTTTCTATAAAGTGAAATGGCAGATCTTACTACTAAAGTAGAAAAAAAAGAAAGTAACTGGAGTAACTCATATCTGGATTACCCTTCCTTAAAGAAAGAACTTTAGGAATAGGTTAAATTGTTTGTGGTCAGAAATTTAGTCAGCCTGAAATATCTCTACTTTTGGCGAAACTTTTTTTGCTTCAATAAAATCTAATCTTATACCTTTTCTTATCGTAAAAGATTTCCCTCCGAAGAATGTTTTTCCCTCAGCCCCGATGATGTAAGTCCCAGGAGAATTGGTGAAGTCCATAACACTTGAGTTCCCAAGCGATATTTTATCTGTGGCATTTTCATATAGATACCATCTAGTAATATCGAATTTTTCTTTTGGGTTATTCGTATCTTTTAGCATTAATTCTACTGAAACTTCCTTGTCCAGTATCATCATTTCTGACCCTGGATTTACCACAATGTCAATTGAGCCTGATTCTTTCGTTGGTTTTGGGGAATTATTCGTCGAGGCGAAAATTCTACAACTAATGCATGGATTATTATTTTCAGGGGGTGTATCAAGTTTGACGAACAAGACATGAGGCATGTTAATCTTCTGGGTTAATGCAGACCACAGATCTGTTTGTGATTGAAACGCATCTATTTCAGATGCCCACGATAATTCAGGATCATGTTGGTTAAGGAAATTAAGTGTTCCATTAATTATACCATCAACAGAAGTGCCGTTTTCTGTGGAACCCATTAAACTTGCTAAGCTAGACTCATGATACTTGTTTGACTGATCACCTGCTATTAATAAGTCACTAGCAAAAACTTGTTTTTTGAATTGGTTTACAAGACGTTCACGACTTATTTGATCACTGAAAATGTTGATTGGATTAAGGTTAATTCTTTGGCTTGGAGAATGAGTTGATGAAAGGAACCATATTAAGTTAGAAACTGCAGTTGGTGCACAAAGACTCTTCCAAAAGCCATATTTATTTTGAGACAAATCAGGTGAGACCAAAATTTCATCTGATTGCTGTAAAGGAGATCCAAGTTCATTTAAGTCAAAGTGTAGTAAGCCAAATATATAGAACCTTCTTTTTTCATTATTTATGAGTAAGTCATAAAAGAAATAATTCTTATTACGCCCCAACTTGCCAACTGTTGGCTTTACGACTTTGGGTGAGAATTGGTGCTCATTGGAGTTATAGTAGATGCTGTTGTCCCCTGGTTCAGCGAGAAAGATGCGTTGATCTTTATTCTTGGGGTAAATGCCGACCAAGGTTGTGGCGTGGTAATTATTAGTGTCAATTTCTACAGGTAGCCAAATTTTGTATGCTTCAGGACTTGGATTTACCTCTTGTCTTTGAGGACCATCTTCACCTTCTGTTGTTTTAGGGCCTTTACCTTCTTCTGCTTCACCCTGTGAATTTTCAGTACCTTGTTTGTTATCTTCGCGAGAAGCATCTCTTTGGTTTCCTTTCTGGTACTCAGCTTCTGAAGAATTATTCCTGTCTGTATAATTATTTTCGCCAGAGAAAAATTCTTCTACTTCCTTTACCAGATCTTTACCGTCAAAACCTTTAGAGCAATCATTTAGGCTTAGTAATAATAAAAGTAGAATTATAAGAGCAAGCAATGGCCATAGCAGAGATAATGCTCTCCTTAAAAAAGGAATAGCTCTTCTGATGAAAATTTTATGCCAGGGGTCGACTTTTAGTTTTTGGACTGCTTCCTTCGCTCTTAAAGAATCTGTGGGGTGTGTTTCGCAGCCCCATATAATCATTAGTCTTCCTTCAGATAGTCTGTAAAATTCAGGTAATTTTTCTGGGTCTGGTAATTTGAAATTCTCTAGAATTAATTTAGCATTGGGGTCAATTCTGGGATCTTTTGACTTCTCCTCTAACTTTTCAAGGCCGCGAAGTAATCCAATTTTCTCTTCCTTAGCAACTCCGCGTTCATCTAGTGCCTTCGATGAGCTACAAAGTTCAGTTTTTTTTCTGAATTTAGAAAATAAACCAAAATTCTTCTGCCTATCTTCAGATACTCTTGGTAAGTAGTCCCCAAGAGATGCAATAATTACATTCTGTGCTCCAATATCCCAATAGAAGATGTCCTCTTGAGCAGGCTTACTTTTTTTAAGCAAACCTTTAGATAGCTCTACTTTTATTCCTTTCGGATAGCCTTTATCAATAAGCTCTAACACACTTATGACTCAATTTCGGCTTTAGCTATTGCAGTACCATTTTGCATGTCCCTAAGACTCCAGGTTAAAATACGAGAAATAGAATTTCCTCTACCTGCGGAATCATCGTACATCCAAGTTGACTCTATCGGAGCTCCCTCGCAAGGGACTTGAATAACGACCCCATTAGATTGAATAATTTCGTTCGTATTAATTACCTCGGCTAGGATAATGGGAATATCAGTGCGATCTAAATTATTTTCGTAACAATAAGCAAACACTGCCCTTCCAATTTCTTTTAAACAGTTATTTAAATTCCTAAGATCACCAGACTCGAAGTAAGAGTTAAGCATATACAGCTGTGCAACAAGAAGGGTGGAGGTTCCGCTAAAAGACCCACCCTCGGAGATCTTGTCAAAAAAGCCTCCTAACCCTTCGTCTTGACTTATAAAAGGAGGAACTAATTTAGAAAGTGCATTGTCTGCTGCTTGAGTTTTGTCTAAAGCAGTTTTTTCCCGATGACTTAACTCTTCTTCCTGTCGTTCGAATTTCTCAATTTTTCTTTTGAGTAACTCAACATTTTTTTGAAGTTTATCTTCTTTCTCTGCAAGGGCTTGTTTATTTGCCTCAAAGGCCTCACGGTCTTGTTTAATTTGCTCTTCTTTTAATTTGATCGAGGATTCACTTTCTTGAATTATATTATTTTTCGCTCTTAGCTCAATTGTAAGTTGGTCTAGCTCCTTTTTCTTTGTTTGGATTTGTGTTTTCTCACGCTCGAGGCTTTGAGCGTAAAGAGGACTGATTTCTTCAATAAAATCCTTTGTATGTTTTTTGTACTCATGGTTGGTATGGATAATTTCCTCTCGAGCAGATTTTACAAAATCGGAGACAATTTCCCTAACTTTTAAGTTATTTTCATCAACTGATTCCTTGAGGTTTTCTAAAGTTTTATAGAGTTCTTTTTTAGTAAAAGTCTCTGTTAGTTTTAGTGAGACTTTTTCTAAAATGCTCGGGCCAAGTTTTTGAATTTCGTCTTCAATTAACTGTCGTGCCTGAGACTCAGAAATTAGATTATGTTCGCTCATTGGGTTCATCTAAAAATCTTTCCAATCTTCATCTGTTAAATCATTATCCCAAAGAACAGAAAACCTTGCTTCGTCTATCCAATATTCCCCAGATTCCAAAGTGCAAAGTTTGAGCTCAAAATCTTTTAAATCGAGTGCCTCAAGATTATCACCACTTTTCGTGACTGCAATGAGCTGAAGGCCTTCGCTTACATTTGGTTGTGTAGGTGAATATCGGCGAAATGTAGCCTTGAATTGTGACGGGCACGGGCCAAGACCTTTCCACTTAATTATGTAGATAAACTCAGGTTTTGCGTTAGGAAGCAACCTCCTGCCGATTCTTGAGTTGTTCATCAGTGTCATGGTTTTTTCCGATTCATCACTATTCAATATTGTTTCGCACCTATAGTTCTCGTGGATGATTTCCCACGAGTTCCTGTAAGCTGCAATGAGTGAATTTTGAATATTAAGATTCCATCCGCTCAGCATATTTGAATTGATCGCCTGAAAGAGGCTAACCCCGACAGCAGTAAGAGTTTTTGCATCTTTAATTTTGCCACCACTGGAAAATGGGTACCAACTTCCAATTTTATAATCGTTAGCTACACAAATTCGAAGAGGGTTTATCGGAATCTTTTCTTTTATGAGTTCAGCAACCTTTGGAATTTCAGTTGGCTTGCCGCAAATGATTATAAAATCAACTTCAAAGGCAGAAGCGAATTTAGCGAGGTCTTCAAATAGTTCTTCAAATGTACGATTAATTGAATGATCTAATTCATCACTAGAAACAGCCAGTGGTTCCGTCAGATCAACGCCGATAAGTTGTTTATCTTTGGCAAATTTAGATAAGAGTTTGTTGGGTTGCTCGATATCAAAACTTGGCTTTGGGGAAGGCCTTTGCCCCTTACACAAGTCACTGAGCCAATTAAAAACAATCGGAATAAACCCTAATCTAGTAATTACCTTCCACTCCTCTCGTGCAACAGAATCCTTCAATCCTTCACGAAATAGATCCTCGTAAATATTTCGCCACTCACTGTCTTTACTATGCTGCTCCCCAAGTTTTGGGAGTAGTACCGACTCAATTATATCCTTCGTCATTTGGTCTCCAGCTGTACTACTGGAGTCCTTGAGTAAGAGAGCAGCTTCAAGGTCTACTCCTGGTCCTTCTTTGAGGTCTTTGTATTCAACGATTGCATAGTCGGTAGTTCCTCCACCGATGTCGATCGTCATAACTCTGGCCGATGGTACACCATCAATATTGTTTTTTCCAATTAGCGATAACCAGTTTTCACCAATTCGCCCCATACTTTCGATTTCTGAAAAAACAATTGGTAATTGTGATGCCACTCCTTCGTCTAGAGGGAAGGATAGGCTGATGTTTGTATCATTTTCAAAGTGAGAAATTTTGAAAATATTAAGTGCTTTTTGCCATTTTCTTTTGTATGCATTTAGCTCTGGCTCAGTCCAACCAGACGGATAAGTAACTTGAATTGATCGCAACCTTCGTGGGACATAGGAAAAGTTTTCTTTCCAGTATGCATGGTCATTTATTTGCCTTTGAGCTTGCTCCAGTATGGCAAGTGCCATCCATGTTAAGGAATCGCCATTTGGGAAAATGGGATAAATTGGATTGGGGTGAGGCCTTAATTGTTCTTCCCAGGTCCATGGAGGCGAGTCGGTCTCCCAATCATATCCATTATGAGGGAATAATCTAAGAACAGATGCCTCTAACTTGGGATTAGAATTGGTTTTGGAGGCAGGGGACCATCTATTCTTTATCATGGTCCAAAAAAGTTTATTATCGTCAGAGTCAGAATGAAAACTGTCCCATGCATATCTTTTGGGGGAGCTTAAGAAGCACTTGCCCCCGCCTAAAAGATTAGCTCCTCTGCTTAATGCGTTTGATGCATCATTGCCAATCATGGCGGGAGATGTCTCAACAAACATCTGAGGTAATAGCTTTGTTTTTGCATGAACAATGGTTTGTGCTTCCTCCTTTTTCTTTTCTGTAAAAAGTGACTTGATAACCCCCATCTTGTGAGTGGAAGGGATGCTTTCGTTCTGAGTATGATAAAACTCAGTTGCTTGAGACTCGCTCATCCTAGGAGGTTCAAAGTCAGCAAATGCTGCTTGGTGAGTAACAAACCAAGAATTTATAATGGTCTCACCAATATTTGGATCTTTATCAAAGGGCGTTCCTCGATCTGTAAACTTTAGTGCCTGAACTCTTCGAACTAGGGACTGAGTCGCTGGCTGTGCATCACTTGGAGTATCCTCAAGAAGAAGAGCGGTTGTTCTAGTGTTTCCAAAATCAATTACTAGATCGACATCAATTGGCTTCGATGAAAGTGACTCTATCCATTGAATCCTGATGTCTACTGATAGAGTTTTATCTGTGGTTTTCTTAACTAGCTTGGCTAGGTCTATAGAAATTAAAACTTCTTCAGATTGAGAAGGCACGGAATTTAATGTTTCAAATGCATACGGCGTATTGGGTTGTCCAGTATAAGGAAACTCTTCACAATTTTCTTGAGGAATGATTACAGAGCCTCTTGATATCGTTCCAATATTACTTTCCACTGCGACCCAAACACCATGCTTTATTCTGAAAGGATTGAAGTATTGTTTAGTTCCAGGCTTGAACCTTATCCACTTATTACCTGAGACCTCTTTCCATCCCGAAGTATTTTTTTCACAAATTAGTTTTAACTTCTTATTCAGCTCGATATTGGAGGGACTTTGAATGAGATCTTCGTCAAAATCAATGAATTGATAATGATGCCCTGTATTAGGCATTATTTCAAAAAGTGCGGAACCAAGGGAATTGGTACTTCCGGAGTGAAATGGGAAATTGGTACCTTTTTCCTTTTCAGAATTTTCGGTCATATCAGGAGGGCTAATTGTTTTTAAAATCTTGAGATATTTGAACAAGCCTCACATCTCCAGGCAGTTCACCTCTCTTTGTTAATTCCATTTCAGATACAGATTGAAGCTTTCTAATGAAAGGAGAGACAATCGCGTCGTAATGAGGGGATGATGTTGCGTCAGGCATTTCGTATTTTTTGAGTTTAACCAAGCAATCTTCAATAGGAGAGTAATATTCACTTGAATCCAATGATTTGCCCGAAAGCCCCTCATTAATTGCAATACAAAGATATCTCCTAGTGTAATAGCGACTTTCTCTATTTGTCAGGTTAGGGAATTCGTCGCTCAACCAAGAAGCAATTTTCGATACATCTATAGATTCTGAAATTAAAGAAATTAATTGTGATAGTTCTTCATTAGATTCGAATCCTAATTCGCTGGGATTTAAAACCTCTCTCTTCTCAGATTTCCAAGATGATAAACATGTTGAAATGTAGGCTTCTTTCACAGTGGAGGATTTGCTTTCCAATCGAGATGGGAGGGGAGGCACTAATTCGGGGTCAATGTTTGTTAATTCAAGTACACTAGTAGAAGTGCTCAATAGCCTTTCTTTCAAAGATTGTGAATTTTCTAAATAATCAATGGCTTTTTTGATTATGTTTTTACTCATCTGAGCTAAGGCAACCTCGTCTGGCAATGCTTCTGAGAGAAGTTGAGAAATAAGTTGGCCAACTTCGTCTTTCTTTTTCTCAAGAAAAGGTAAGTTTGATTTAGAAACTTGTTTTAACAAAGTAGTGAATAGAAACTCAACTCCTCCAGTTGATTCAGTGAACACATCTTCAACAGATTTAATATTTTTGCCAAATGTTCCTTTAATTACCCGATTTCTTAAAATTTCGTTTTTGGTCGTTTCTAACTGTTGTTCAGTAACTGGCTTATCTGCGTTAGATAAATTTCTAAATGTTCCATACTTAGAGTAATTTGTTGCGAAGAAGTTTACCAACTTTGGATTAACTAGATTTTTTAAAGCCTTAAGTTTGTCCAAGGACATTGAAAATTTTTCATTTTTAGGGTTTGCAATCAAGTCGTTGGCGAGATCGCTGAAAAATGTTATTATAAAATTTAAGGGCAGTAATTTCTTAGCTGATTTTTCGAATGATTCACCTGAGCAATACTCCCACCAATTTTGAACGCCTTTATATAGCTGATCAGAAGAGGGAATTTGGTCTTTGGATTTGTTCAGAATACAAAAGGCATCAATCCTCATGATTTTTGCAGCTGTCGTACCAATGCATGCAGTTTTTCCTCTTTTGAGAACTTTTGAGTATAGCAGATAGTTAGTATTAGTTTCTTGCAGGCTGCGTACGGAGAGACGTTGATCTTCGTTCAACGACCCTTCACGAGACACACCGGGGAAATCTAAAATATCAGCATTATCAAGAAAATCGCTGAAAAATAAGGAAGAATGGCTTTTTAGAGAAGAGCTCTTTAAGGAAACAATCATTTCCCAAACAATGCCTTGAGTAATTGCAAATGAAATTGGAGTAGCTGAGATTGGATGGCCGTCGTTTAAATTTAAAACCAAATCATCACCCCTTCTAGAAAAGCAAATACATTGAATTTTATCTTTTACACTTTGAATTGGGGTTATCTGTTCTCCGGATAATGAAGTGCCTCCAACTGCAGATTGAAATGAGGCCATGTCATTGATAAGAGTTGCTACTCCGTAAGAACAATAAATCCGCCCTGTGGGGCCAATGGCATCTTTAAACCACCTGCTTAATGTTATCATTTCTTGCCATAGCTTGTTTAGTGGAGGCGAATTATCCCAGAAAAGGTTACATGCAATGGAAGTAAGTAATCTTTCATCAGAAATGCGTGGGAATGCGTCTAGCAACCTTTTAACACTTTGATCTTTTAGGTTCGAATACCTGTTAAGTCCGCTATGGCAAAGACTCTCTAATACTTTAAATATAGAGTGGAGAGTTTCAAAGTTCTCTCTTGATGGATTTAGGTCAGTTTCTACAAAGTCTCCAATTAGACCGGTTATCTTTTCATCATCCCAAAAAATTGTTTCACCCCTTAGCTCCTCTAGTTTGCATTCAGAGATATAACCAAGTGCAATTGAATGAGTAATTTGTTCGTAGGTAGCTATGTTTAATTCAACGGGACAATCATCATACTTGACAGCATCACATGACTGAAATCGAGTTATGCATGCAGATGCATCAGAATTAAAGTTGTAGGGATTCCAGCACAAAGTTCCAGAATCAGGAGAAGAGGAGCTGTCGTAGCATATTTTCTCATCCTCCGACCATTGTAGGGCTGAATATCGACTTTTCTGACCTTCTTTAGAGTCAATGAATGACGATAGAAGTGTAGATTTTCCTACCTGAGAAGCCCCCCATAAAGCTACCGCTTTATTAGATTTGAGAATCTTGTCGCTTTGATTTAGATCATCAGCAGCTGAATACAGTCGTCGGACCCAACCAGAATATCCAAGCTTATGTTTTTCTGGTCTTTGTGTCCCTTCTTCAAAAAACCAGTTTTGTAAATCGATAAGGATTTTATTCATACAACAATGTTTGTGATGTTGAAATTATTGTGACTTATTTTTAACTTATTAATCAATGATGAAATGAAAATTTATGCTTATGAGCAAGCGATGCATCATATCGACATCTTACAATTTAACTTGTTACAGCTAAACTATATTCTTTAAATGTCTCAATGAGCGATTGGTTTGAAAATGGCGGTGCCTTAGCTGCACTTGGCGGAATGGCACATCTAAAAAATCAAAGTGCACAAAGAAATGACCTTGAAAAGCAAAGAGAGTTGCTTCATGAGCAATTAGCTTCAGCAAAAGCAGTCGAAATATCCGAAAAAGAGAGATTAGAAATCGAAAAGAAGAGATTTGAGATAGAAGAAGAAAACCGAAGACTGAATTTGGAAAAAGCACAAGCCGTAAAGTCAATTAGGAAGACCTTGGCTGATGCTTCCAGTGCATTTGAAAGGATTGACAAAATACTTACCGATTAATGGAATTTTATGTTTCATCGAAAGGGCAGACGATTGGTCCTTTTGAAAAAGACCAACTACCTGATTTGTTATCGAAGGAAAAAATAAGAGAAGGCGACTTTTTATGGTCTCCAGAATTGAAAAATTGGACCGCAGTTTCTAAGAAATTGTTGTTTGAGCTTGGTATCGAGTTTGAAGCAGGAAGTAAAAGTTCAATCAGAGTTTATTCCAACTATTGGGCTGCAATTGAATTAGGATGGTGGGATAAACTTCTAGATGAAATTATAAATGCTGATTGCTTGGAAGCTCTTGGCGATTTAACTTTTCTTAATTCGCTAAAGTCTAAAGCTAAAAGTCTCTTTAAAAAAGCTACGGATGACGAAATTGACGAAAGTCCATCCGCTTTTTTGATAAAGGAATACAATATATTAGATAAGTCTGCTGAAGCATGTGAAACTGATATAATAACACTTGTTAGATCGTTTGTTGAGCTTGAGCAGCTGCAGGACTATTTTATATCCGATAAACCTTTTAATTTAGAAAAAAATTTAATTTCATTACAAAAATCTATCGCAATTCGAATCAGAAAATTTAGGGATCTAAACTCAATCAGACTCCACTCTGATGGAATAATTAAGGTCTGGAATTTAGCTGCTGATAATTTTGGTCAATCTGAGGATCTGCCCCTAATTTTTGATTTGAACAGAGAAATTCTGAACTTAGATAAAATTGGAGGATGTTTTGCTCATATGCTTTCAGAAAAATTGTGTAAATTAGATTCGTTTTTCTTAGCCCTTGGCTTGTGTTTACAATCAAGTGAAAAGTTTAATTCACAAATTTATGGAAACCTTACTCGGATCCAAAGTATTTTAGAGCAATGGAATATTCCTCAAAAATGGATTACTGATTTGTTGCTTCCTTTTGAAGAAAAAATAAAGAAATTAACTGACTTTAATTTGCCAATAAAAAATTCTGAATATGAAGTTCTCAAAAAAATCTGTGTTTTTGACTCAGAGAAATTAAATGTACCTGGAGTTTTAATATGTAGAAATGTAAAGAATTTACCTACCTACAAATATAGTCAGTCGAACCCGCATTTTATGATTCGCAAAAAAAGAAGTGCTAGATTGAGCCTGGGGTGGGTTTTAGCTCAAGATGGTTGGAGAGATTTTGGAGTAAATTACCGTGATGTAAAAATATTAGAATCAAAATTATCTAAAGCAAAATCTAGGTTAAAACACCTAGTTAATAGAGAAAAAACCTTAGATATTCTTTATGAAAAAAAAATAGATTTTGGCGTAAAAGCATTCAAAGAGAAACTCCAAAAGCTTTCCAATTTCATTAAACTTTCTAAACAACTAGATGTTTATTGCTATGAATTTCGTTACCTTAGATTTAAATCTAGGCTGTTTGATTTCTTTGTTACGGTTTTAATGCTTTTATTTGTTGGAGGTATTTTGGGGTGGGGGTTCATTAATTCGAATTAATGTAAAGAGACACTTCCTTTACTCAGCTGATAAAACCCATTGGTCTACTTTACATCTACTGAAATTGAGTCCCACTCCAAATAGTTTTTATCAATAGCAACAATTCGAACATCTTGTGTACTTTTTGTGGCTCCTATTCCAAAAAGTAATGTGGAGGCTAATAGAAAGCCGATTAAAAAACTTTTAAGATCTATATTTTGCATTTTTAAGATGTCAGGGAGTAATTGAAATGAGTCAATAATTACATGGAAGAAATCTTTCAATTGGCGCAATTGTCAATTGTCATACTGCGGTAATTTTCAACATTTTAGAT
>ERZ807291.8841-NODE-8841-length-11095-cov-34.890036_pt1 | contig 11095 bp, 17 predicted proteins | sample MGYA00521257_ERZ807291 | MGnify/ENA primary metagenome ERZ807291 (study PRJEB31413, sample SAMN03169783) | marine metagenome | biome: Marine; feature: Water; material: Subsurface seawater | place: North Sea | collected 2011-04-28 | depth 1 m m ...
ATGATCTCTACTAACGGGGCTGCGGTGCTAGGCAGTTCTGATGGAATCGAATCAATGGGGGAGTTTGTTGCGAATGACGGAGATACTATTTTCTTCTCGGCAGGAAACAACAAAGTCTTCTCCGGTACTACCACGCTAACTGACCTGACACCTGCGGGATATACCATTACCGATAACAATTGGAAGATGGTTAACTTCAACGACTCAATGTATTTCTTTCAGCGTGGATACGAGCCGTTACTTTACAAAGACAGCACAGGTGTGTTTGACCCTATGTCAGATCACGGACACGCTACAGGCACGCCGCCGCAGGGTAACGAGTGTTTAGCTGCGTTCGGTCGCTTATGGGTGGCAGACTTTACGGACAACAAATCTACTATCTACTGGTCTGACCTATTAAACGGCTCACATTGGACAGGAGGCTCTACAGGCTCGATTGACATTACTACTGTATGGCCTACAGGTTACGACACGATCGTTGCGCTAGCGGCTCACAACGGCTTCCTAGTTATCTTTGGACGTAACTCTATCGTTATATACGAAGGAGCAGATAGCCCTGCCAACATGACCCTCGCGGATACTATCTCTAATGTGGGTTGTGTGTCGCGAGATGCAGTTGTTTCCACAGGTAAGGATCTTATCTTCCTTGATGACTCAGGGGTTAGAAGCCTAGCAAGAACCATTCAAGAAAAATCAGCCCCAATTGGTGACATATCTAAAAACGTCAACAACGACATTAAGTCTCTCTTCGCGGCAGAGACGGGGAACATTAGCATGCACTACTCGCCTCGTGAGGCGTTTGTGTTACTAAACTTCCCAAAGTTAGCCGTAGTATATTGCTTTGATACTCGCTTCCCTCTACAGGATGGAAGTTTTAGAGCAACCACATGGTCGCACATCAACCCATTAATCTTTGCTAATACCTCTACCGAGTCTTTATATCTTGGCAACAGTACGGGTATCGCTCAATACATAGGATTTAAAGATGGAACAACAAGTTATCTTCTTAGCTACTTTAGTCATCCTCTTAGCTTTGGCGATACATCTAACTTAAAGTTCCTAAAGAAGATTAACCTCACTACTTTTGACGGGGCTGAGGCTACGGTGGTATTGAACTGGGCATACGATTACTCCGGTGCGTACAAGAAGCAAGCGTATACCTTACCCAAGTCGAATGTGGGACAATACAATATCTCAGAATTTAACACCGAGGCAGAGTACTCTTCCTCTATTGCATTGATAACGCGAAAGAAAATCAATACGTCAGGGCAGGGTACAGTAGTAGCCGTTGGCGTAGAGACCACAGTTGATGGCAAGACAATTGCCTTGCAAGAAATTAATATTCAAGCCCTAATGGGAAGGATTGTGTAATGTCTAACTACACGAAGATAACGAACTTCGCAGCTAAGGATGCTTTGGTTAGTGGTAACCCCGCTAAAGTAATCAAAGGCACTGAGGTAGGGGCTGAGTACGATGCAATTGCTGTCGCAGTAAACAGCAAGTCAAACTCTGAGTCTCCTACATTTACAGGAACGGTAACCGCGGCTAACTTAACCGTTAGTGGTACGTCTACTTTTGGTACTATTGATGGAGGTACTTACTAATGGGATTGGAAGAATTTTTTAGCAGTTTATTCGGCGGTCAAATAGGCAATACTATTGCAGGTGTTGGTGGCGCAGCCGCACAAAATAAAATCATTAAAGACATTGAAGGTTTAGGCGCAGAAGATTATCGCACTGTCTATGGCAATGCTCCGCCAAGCTACGAAACAGGCGGTTTAATGGGAAAGATTGGGCAAGAGTCTCAATTTAAACCATTTACTATTACTACTCCTACCGGATCTACTGCGTCTCTTAGCGCAACAGGCATGACCTCTGCCTTAAGCCCTGAAGAAAAAGCGTTACAAGATTCTTTGCAAGGCTTTGGTGGTAGTGCTTTTAATTTCTTGGGCGATCCTACAGCAAGACAAGCCGAGCAAGAGTCTTTGATTGGTATGTTGACTCAAGATCGAGGACAAAGATCAGCAAGAGAAGAAGAATTATTTAATCGCTTTAACTCTGTGTTAGAGCCTTCTCGCGAAAGAGATCGTCTTGCTTTGGAAGAAAGATTATACGGGCAGGGCAGAACAGGAGTAAGAACCGGATTATACGGCGGAACTCCTGAGCAATTAGCTATGGAAAAAGCTATTGCCGAGCAACAAGCAGGGCTTTCGGTTAGCGCAATAGAACAAGCAAGACAAGAGCAGTCATTACAGTCAGAACAAACTCTTGCGGGTCTTGGTGAAGCTAGAAACCGTATGCAAACTTTAGGCGATCTAGGTTTTAAAGGGCTTGAAGCATCATACTATCCGCAAAAGAACTTGTTTGACGCTCTTGACCCACAACTAGAAGCATCTCGACTTGCCTCTGCTCTACAGTCTACAGGACTAACAACAGGCGCAGGTCTTGCGGAATCTACGCTAGAGTCGCAGCTTAACTACAATGTATTAGCTAATGCTCTTCGTCAAAAGCAGTTCCAAGGATTCTTTGATTTGCTGAAAGGCGAGCAGGCTGCATCAGCTCCTGCCGCAACAATTCCAATTAATCCACAATCAGAACTATTAAAAGCAATATTAAAAGGAACTCAAGACTCTAACAACCCCTTTAACTTTGGGATTAATTAAAATGGCTATCAATATCAACACACTCTTCGCGGACATCATTGATACTCCTGAGCAGCGTAAGCAGAAGATGCTACAGCAAGGCATGATGGAGGGGCAGATGCTATCTTCCGGTCTCACAGGCCGAGCTAGGGCGTTAGCCCCTCTTGCTCAGATGGCAGGTCAGCTAGGCGTACAGCGTAACGAAGACTTGCGCCGTGCAGTACAGCCTATGCTTGGGCTAGATCCAAGGACTACTGGTGAGAAGCTGCAAGAAAAGTTACAAGGCATCAAGCTGGACACTCCGCAAGGGCTAACTCAAGCAGCTCAAATGCTACAAGCCACTGACCCAGTTAGAGCTGCTGCTTTGCGTCAAGCGGCAACAGAATTATTAACAAAACAAAAAATACAAACAGATAAAGAAGCAAAGATCTTGAAAGAAGCAAAAGCAGAACAGGCTTTTCGCGACACAGTTGCTAGCCGAGTACGGTTATCTCCTAGATTTCAAGCGGATGAGTCAGCTATTAGGGATGGCTCAATACCTATGGCTCAAGTTGAAAATATTTATTCTGAACTTACCAAAAAAATAGACGCGCAAAAACTTGATCCGATTCAAATAATAAAGCCAGACGGGACTCAAGAAACCGCTTTGTATGATGGTCTGGGAAATTTCTTTGATCCTAGTTCGCCAAGTTCTCAATTAACTATAGGTGAAGATGATTTAGTTCTTAAGAGTAGCGTAGTAGCACAGCCCAAAGATTTTAGCAGAAATCCAGAATACGCCAAACTTAGAGACACGCAATTAGGCGTTTATAGCTTTACATCTCAAGCGAATAATATTATGAGCGCGTTGGAAAGCAACTCAGACGCAAACACCGCTGTAGCGTCTATCGCGTCAACTTTTAATAATTTAGCCACAGAAGCAAATGCAGCTTTAAAATTTACAGGAAAGCAAAAAGAAGAATTTTTTACCAAATTTAATTTAGGCCAAGAATCTGCTGAGATGAAAAGTATGCTGCTTGCTGTAACTTATAATGCGGCTAAAATTGTCGCAGATCAGCAAGGAAGAGCAGTATCCAATCAAGATGTAGAAAATTTTATGACTATCGTTGGGGCTAACGTATCTGACCCGCAGGTTATTGTGGCTAACTTGCAGAGGCTGAAGTCTCAAATACAAAACGACTTTAGGTATAGACATAAGATGGTTACTGGACAAGAATTTACTGGGGAATTTGAGCCAGTGCCTCAAGGCACAGCTGACTTCACAAGATAAGGCGCATACATTATGGCAGATTCAAATACTAAATCTTCAAACAAGCAAGGCAGAATACCTTCTCCCGAAGAAATCAAACAGGCTATCGAGTCGGGAGCGGTTACTGTTGCCGATCTTGGGCCAGAAACAAAGGCTGTTTATGATCAAATGATGGCTTCAGGAGCAACGCCAGATATTACTGCCCAAAGTTTAATAAAAGACCCGTACCAAGCTGTCGCTAATGTAACTGCGTCCCCTATGCAATCCATAAAAGAATTTTTTGCAGGAGACAGCCAATATCAAAACTCCGCAGGGCAAAACATTCCTGACCCATATACCGGAACAAGTTTGCCAGAGGTTGCTCTAGGTGCGGGTGAAGCGGCGTTTAGTTTTGCGACAGGTGTTCCTGCGGTTGCGGCTGCTGCCGTAATGGGGGGATATGAAACGCTAAAAGGTGCGTACCAAAATAAAACTTGGTATCAAACTATGAAAGATGCCACAGATTCAATTAACGGAATCATGGGCAGTGTGGTGTACACTCCACAAACTTCTGCGGGAAAAGATATTTCTGCGGTTATGAATATGCCTTTTATGCTTTTAGACGAAGGCAGCACCGCAGCGCAAAATTTTATAACATCTGCTTCAGGAGGATCAACGAGAAGAACTGGCGCTGACCCAATGCTAGTAACACAGTTTCAACTTGCCGCTGATGAAATACAAGGGTACAGAGAAAGAAACGAGACAGTTCCGGATGAATTGTTTGAAAAAGCCAACTCATTAAGAAGCCTGATTGGTGAACGAGGCGGCTTTGGGGAAACTGTTGTTAATAAACCCGCCTTGTTCGCAGGAATTTCAACCAAAGCTCTTTTAGATTTTTTGCCAGATTTAGCAGGGAGAGGAAGGGCGACAGCTATTCGATCACAAAAGGTCTCAGAGTTAAAAAGAACAGCAAGAGAGCTTGGGGTTGATTTAAGTGATCTGCCCGAGAATCAAATAGCGCAATTAGCAGAGTCAGCAGACTTGTTCACAGGAGGTCAGCGTGTTGTAGCAGAGCGATTAGGAACTTTAGCTGAGAGGCTGCAAAGACAGAAAGAAATTACTAAAAACATGGCAACGCAGTTATTTGATGAAGCCAAAGCAACAGAAGCATACTATCCGCAAGCGCAATTAAAATTACTAGACCAATCTATGGCTGATTTGTTAGCTACAGAACAATTTGATCTTGCTAACCTAAAAGTGGCGCAAGGAAGACTAAAAACATTTAACAACATTGTTTCAAACACGGCTTTTGATTTGTTAGACAAAAATAACAATATAATTAATGGTTACATTCCATTAAATAAATTGCATAACTTTCGTCAACTGCTTAACGCTGATATTAAAAAAATGAAAAAAATGGATACTTACGAAGGGAGGTCTGAGTATCAGGCATTGTTAGGAATGAAGTCCCACATAGACGAATTTATAGATACTCAATTTGAAGCCGATTTAATCTCTGGAAACGCAGAAGCGATTAGCAAATGGAAAAAAGCTGATAGTTGGTATAGAGATTACAAAAATAATTTTCAGGAATCTAAAATCATCAGCACAATAGTCGATCAAGAGCTAACCCCTGAACAGGTTAAAAATTTAATACTGGGATCAGGCGAGGTTGTTGGAAAAGCTGAGGCGGGATTAGTAGTAAAAAGACTGAACAACATATTTGGAAATGAGTCTTCTCAAATGGAGTCTTTGCGGCAAGAAGTGTTATTTGGAATAGTTACTCCGCTACTAGATGATGTGCCTAATATCACAGAATTTTCTAATAGAGTAGACAAATTACAAAAAAATAATCCAACACTTGTTTCTGAGCTTTTTCAAGGCGAGGCTTTAGCCAATCTGAATAAGTTAACCAAGCTAGCAAAGGCGCAATTAGCAGTAGCAAAAAGAACGGGAGACACAATGATTTCAAGTCGACCATCTTTGGAAAGATTGATTGCGATAAATATAGCTCCGGGAGCTACGCAGCTAGCAAAAGGTCAAGCGACTATTGGTCTATTCACGGCTGTTTTGGGAAAACTAAAAAGCGGTTTAAAAGCTGCGTCAGGCAGTCCCGATATAAGACGCCAAGTTATGAGTGAGTTTTATCAAACTGATATGAGTAGGCCATTCATGGGCTTGCAAAATTTCCCACGCATTGCAGCTATACAAGCTACAAGACGCGCCGAAGAGGAGGCTACCGATAATGAGGGCAGAGAGCGATTAGGCGCTATACAGCAAAATATCAGAGCGTATGGGGAAGAAATTAGGCAAAGAAACTAAAACTTCGGGACACGCCTCTCGCTGAGATGAGCGAGGGGTGCTTCCGTTACCTCATTCTCAATCAAGAAATCACAGAAGTGTTTAATCTTGCGCAGGTCTTCTACCCCACCCTTGTCTCTCCATCGAGAGATGTACTTGATGATAGCCCCCTCACAGAACTGCATCTCATTCGCGAGGATGTATTCAATAGGTTGAATCTTTAGCTTCTTGTAGTGGTCACCTGCTACCTGATGGTCTGTTGCGCTCAATGTAGTAACTCCTCGCTGTCATGTTTATCTTCAATGAACTGCATAAAATGCTTCTTGGTAAATTCATTCTTGTTTACGAACTCGGTTAGGTCTTCAAGCATCAACGCTATCGTGCCTATGACATCACGGTCATGACCCTCAAGAGTTAGCAGCATGTCATTCAGCCACTCGTATGCTTCGTCAGAGGACACCATCTCAATATAGATTTCATCATCCATTATTCGCCCAACCTGTTCTTGTGGTATCTAATCAGTTCATTAAAGCCAGACAATAACTCTTCGTAGTCTGCCTTATACCTTTTAACTGGGGTTGTCTTCTTGGCAAGCATTTCTTCTACATAATCCCTGCCATACATATCTTCCATGAACAGGGTGTATTCTTGCGCAGCAGAGCCATGCTTCATGCCCCACATGTTACACCCGGCACACTGAGGGTGTATATTCTCTATCTCTAAAGCCCAATAAGATGAGTTCCCTTTAGGGATGAAGTGACCGCCTTGCATTTGAGTATAGTGCTTGGTAACACCGCAAGAAACGCAAGAACAGTATCCATCCTCATCAGATGAAGCCATCCTGGCTAACTTCTGGATCGCTCGATAGCATTCTTGCTTTAGCATGGCGCTAGTCTTGGTCTTGGGTTTAGACTTGCGCTTTACGCGCCTATTGATCGCTTTTGGCATCCCAGTTTCTCTCGTGAAGCAATGCGAACATGGTTTTCTCGGCTCGAATCTGGCTAGCAGTATTCATTTTATCGTAGCGCAGCTTGATTAGTGCAATGCTGAATAGCTTAGACATAACAGAGTATGTCCTAGCGACAGCCTGGACATCTTCGGATGGTTCGTACTGTGGTTTATCATTCATGATTCTTTAGCCTTAAATGCGCCTAGTTATAAAAGATATGCCGACCAATCTTGCGGCTGATGCTTAGGCTTTCTGTCCAGTAAGGTTGAACGTCATCTCTGTGATAGTAGGTAGCACCGCTTGTTATGTCAACGAGATTAGGCCAATTTACCGCAATACTGAGGGCTAATGTGTATGCCCCTTCGTCTACTATTACTTCTGGCTTACCATCGCAGTAATAGCTGAAATGGCACTGATTTCGGAGCATGTGACCGTTCCATGTCCTACCTTGTTGGACTACTTCACAGGGTGTATCAGGAAACTTAGGAGATTCCACACGATTCATGATGGTATTAGCTACTGCGACCTGCCCATCCAAGGGTTCAGACCTAGCCTCGAAGTAGATAGCCATTGCTATACAAGCTATTGAATTAATCATGCTATGTACGCCTTTATGATTTCTGCCGCCGCTTGCGGGACAATGGCGTTACCCGCTCCCCTGAGTATGCCCACTCGATTGGGTATCCCATCAGCCAAAGGGAAAAGCGCGGGTTCAGTTGGGATGGGGCGGTATTTTCCGTCTCGGCAGTAGATAACTTCTGAGCTTCCCCAGAATAAGGAATCTGATCTTTCAGGTTCGAGCATCCCGCTTTCTGCTTGGCTCGAGCCAGTGCTTCGTCCGATCGCTGCTTCATGTGATCCATCGTGTTCGGTGTCGCCCACGGATTCAGACCAGAAACTTGCTGAGTCAGAGGTATCCCTGTGTCGTGCGGTCTCGGTGGCTTCGTCCCCCGACTGTGATCTGTGGCTGTCGGAGTAGCCCACGGAACTGTAGCTGCTGCGTTCGGTACTGTATCGCTCGGATGATTCTTCTTCTCCTGTCTCCCCGATCCAGACGTCCCCTTGAAGTCTCGAGCCGCAGGAGTCGGCCAAGGGCTTTTCGTGGCATGACGGTACGGAGCTGCCGAACCCACTAGCATTGATAGCTCGATTGACTTCTTTAATGCCACTCTCCTTTGTATCGCCGGGTCGTCCCATTTCCCTCTGTCTCGGTTGTCCGTGGATACCGGAGTCGGCCATGCTGACTGCGCTTGCGTGTTCAGTCCACCGCTGCGCTTGCCGTCCATCTCCCGCACTCCGTTCATGTCCGAGGTTGTTGGAGTCAGCCACGCGCTTTGCGGTGAAGAAGAGTCTGTCCCTTTTGTGGTACGCGCCGATGCTGCCAGATGGTAGTACAACCGCTGCTGAGGCGTAGCCTTCTGCTTCAAAGTCGTTTTGTAGATCGTCGAGCCATCCATGTCTGATAGCTGCTGCAACCTGTTCACCAAAGACTGTTGGAGGATTGCACTCTCGGATGAGATTAAAGAATACTGGCCAGAGGTGTCGCTCATCATCTTTTCCAGTACCTTTTCCTGCTGTGGAGAAAGACTGACATGGGGGACTTCCTGTCCAAACAGGTCGGTCTGGACTCCATCCTGCAATTTGCAAGGCTCTTGACCATCCTCCAATTCCTGCGAAGAAGTGGCACTGGGTAAATCCTTTGAGGTCTTCTGGGCTGACATCCGCAATACTCCTTGAATCAACCTCACCATCTGGGATGAGGCCATCTTTAATTAATTCCTTCAGCCATTCGGCAGCGAAAGAATCCCACTCGTTGTAGTAATTCATGGTTCTGACTGCGGAAACGGCACAGATACACCAAACTTATCTGCTAAATGGCGGTTCAGGACTTCATAGACCTGATTGTATTCTTCTTTCTTCAAATGAGCCGTAGACTCTTTACCTGTCACGGCTTTTTGAATGGGACGCCAAAGAAACTTTTTCACTAGATCGTCACTCCAGGGGAGTTCGACTTCTGGCTTAATGGTTTTCTTCATATCTAGCCCGGCATCAGATAACGCTGCGGCTAGATTTCGGCAGTAAACGTGCAGCGCCTTGTTCTGCTGCTTCGTTCTTGTCCCGCCTAAAGTCCATTGAAAGGTAACCTTTTGGTTCTTATCATAAGACTCTTGAACAAACTTAATGAAAGCATCTAAGCTATCTTTGCTATCTACACTCCAATATTCGTTACTCATACCCCCTCCTAGTAGTAATCCTCTTTTTTACCTTGAAAGAACTTAATAGATTCCAAGGCTTTTACCATGTTAATTCGATCTCTTTCTTGGTCACTAAGTTTAGTGGAGTAGCATACCTCCACTACGTTTTCACACTTAGCTACATCGCTTTCTTCGCAGACTCCAAAGGAATCAATGTAAGCGACAATGGCGTAACGGTCATCAAACTTATCCGCACACCACTGCGCCTCCTCGATTGCTGCGGATACCTGATCAAAAACTATCAAAAGGCACTACCTCGTTTATGTCTGCGTCCATCGCTTTACAGACCTTCATTAAGGTATGCACAGTTGGGTTTGCACGAGAGAGCAACGCAGAGTAGCTCCCTCGTGACATTCCAAGTTTGGTGGCAATATCAACAGATTTGATGCCGTTTGCGATCTGGTACGATCTGATAAAATCACCAATATGAATCATTAGAATGGGATATCCTGTGAAAAGTCCTGAGCGGCAGGAGCGGCAGGAGCTACTGCACCTTCTCCCTCAAGTTTCTCAACCGAGAGGCTCATAAAAGGCTTGCCGTTCTTGGATGTCTTAATCCAGGAGGCTATGCGGTATTCTGTGCCTTCAAAGTCAATCTTGCCTGTGTAATCTGGCTGAGAGTCTTTAGTCTTCTCGTTCTTAAATAATGCCCCACGGTTTGTGTTGTCGTAATCACTCATTTTATTTTCCTCTTGCTGTTAACATTGATTTTACTGCCATTATTTTTTCATCATCGCTTGATCCGAGAAACGAATTTACTTTCTCTTCAATTAACCGCACAGCCTCTCCTACATGCTCCTCGAGGGATTTAATAAACTTCTCATCGCGTTGGACTCGCACCAAGAAAAAGCTGTGTTCACCTCCATCCGGGTTATAAGAGAGAAAATCCCACCACTGACGCTGCGTTATCCACAGGTTGCCCTGTATTTGAGCATAGTAGCGACTTGGGGGCTTGCCAGACTTCTCACCTGCTACCCGGTACTTCTCATGGGTCTCAGGCATAGGCACTTTTATCTCTAACCCGCCCTCTTCACCCACCAAGCCGTCAGGACTGCAACCTGCTTGTAAGGTGTCGTGCAAGCAAAATCCTACTTCTTGCACTTCGTTGCCTGTCATGAGAGTGTACATATCCCTCGCTTCAGGCTCGAGTTCTGTGCCTCTTATCATCCACTCACTGAGGTGGAAATCCGTAGGCATCCCAGTAATTCGCTCCAGGACTAACTGGTCAATGTACTTCTCAGCGGACTTCGACCATTTACCCTTGGTCGTGACTATACTGGAGTACATTGAGGCCGAGGGAATCGATAGCCTAGATAGACGCCACTCATCTGTGCCTTGTTCACACTCAACGATTCTCATCAGTCTTGATCCGCTAAGTATTCGGCACGTTCTCTGGCGAGGTCATCAGGATCAACATAATCTTCATCCTGCTCATCCTGCCAACGATCCAGATCTGCATCTAAAGAATCTCTCATGGGGTCACCTCAATCGCTTTGATCTCAACATGCATTTCTGGAGACTGCTCTGCTGATTTTTGTTTGAAACTTTCAGCCTCTTCTCTTGTATTAACTAGCGGGAAGCATTCGTGGCCGTTATAAATTAATTGGTACTTAATCATTATGACGCCTCCATCATTGATTTTTTCTTTTCAAGGGCTGCAAATGCTTTGCCGTAACTGGTCTCTAAAAGGGCTGATATGGAGCTGCACTTGAAAGCCTGAC
>ERZ807291.8842-NODE-8842-length-11095-cov-11.308696_pt1 | contig 11095 bp, 10 predicted proteins | sample MGYA00521257_ERZ807291 | MGnify/ENA primary metagenome ERZ807291 (study PRJEB31413, sample SAMN03169783) | marine metagenome | biome: Marine; feature: Water; material: Subsurface seawater | place: North Sea | collected 2011-04-28 | depth 1 m m ...
CCTTTTTCAAGCACTTCTTCTTTTGATCCTTTAGGTTGAAAGGCATATAAAACATGTAACTTACAATATGGGAATTCACCTTCAGGTTTTCTTCCGCAGAAATAGAATTTTTCTTCATTCGGATGCCCAATAGGCCATTTACAAGTTTCATCTGTTAAATTTTCTAGTGATTTTGGATTTTCTGGTTCAAAATTTTTATCCAGTAAAATGGACTGGAATTTCGCTTTTCTTGAGGTTGGCGCTGGACTTCTTCTGACTTGTCTGTTGTCTCTTGCTGTAGGTGTGCCAGAGTTCTTAGATGGAGCTCTAGCCTCAAGGTTTAATCTATGTGCTTTACCTATAACAGCGTTACGAGTTGTATCCCCCAAAGCCTCTGCAATTTGGCTTGCCGTATGGCCTTTTGTCCAAAGTTCCTTTAATTTTTCTACTTTTTCGTCAGTCCAACTCATAGTATATTTTTACTGTATTTAGTATTTTCTTAAGGCTTAGAGCATTATATTGTGGTTTAAAACACTAAAACGCATTTAGGCTGTTAGTAGGTTTAGTTTTGCACAGTTTTTTTTAAATAGGGGTTATAAGACTATCAATGGTTGAAATTACAAAAAAATATAAAATTGGAACAAGAAGATTTGGTTTAATTAATTGGGTTGGTGCTTGGACTTTATATCAAAAAGAAGTTTTAAGATTTCTTAATGTATGGGCACAGACACTTTTTTCACCACTCATTTCTTCTTTGCTTTTCTTATTAGTTTTATCCTTAGCAATAGGAGCTGAAAGAGGGGATATTCTTGGTGTATCTTTTATAACATTTTTAGCGCCAGGGTTGATTTCTATGCAAGTAATTCAACAATCTTTTTCTCATTCATCATCTTCTTTTATGATTGGAAAAATCCAAGGAAATATTGTCGATCTTTTATATGCACCTTTATCAGCCGCTGAGGTAACCATAGCTGTTTCATTAGCTTCAGTAACAAGAGCAGTTATGATTGCCATTATATCAATTATAATTTTTCAATTTATTATTGATATGGAAATAAAGAATTATTTAACATTAATTGCTTTCACTTTATTGTCATCGTTTATTTTAGGAAACATTGGAATTATAGCTGGCCTTTGGGCTGAGAAATTTGACAACATGGCAACTGTAACAAATTTTGTAATCGTACCTTTATCTTTCTTATCTGGAACTTTTTACACTATAGATAGATTGCCAGGTTTTCTTCAAACTATAAGTGAGTTTAATCCATTTTTTTATATGATTGATGGTTTTAGATATAGTTTTATTGGTAAGGCAGATGGATCGATTACAACTGGATTAATTTATTTATCAATTTTAAGTTTTGTAACTTGGTTCATAACTTATATTTTATATAAAAAGGGATATAAAATTAAGTCTTAAAATATGAGCGCAATATTAAATACATATAATAGAAAGAAAATTGCTTTTTCAAAAGGCAAAGGTGCTTTTCTTTATGGAACAAATGGAAAAAAATATTTAGATTTTGTTCAAGGTATTGCAGTTAATTGTCTAGGCCACGCTAATAACTATTTGATTAATTCAATTTCAAAACAAGCTAAAAAATTATGGCATGTTTCAAATGCCTTTATAATTCCAGAACAAGAAAGATTAGCAAAAAGACTTAAACAAAAAACTTTTGCAGACTATGTTTTCTTTCAAAATTCTGGGGCTGAAGCAACAGAAGCTGCAATTAAATTTGCTAGAAGATATTTTTATTCAAAAGGTCAATCAAAAAAAAATAGAATTCTATGCATTAACAATAGTTTTCACGGAAGAACTCTTGCAACAATTTTTGCAAGTAATAGTAAAAAAGCTACTGAAGGTTTTGGTCCAAAAGTAGACGGCTTTGATCACTTTAATTTTGGTGATCATAAAAGTTTAGAGAAATCTATTACAAGCAGAACAGCTGCCATTATGGTTGAAACTATTATGGGTGAAGGTGGTATTAAAGTTATTCCTGACTATTGCCTGGTGGGTTTGAGAAAGCTTTGCAATAAAAAAAAAATTTTACTAATTCTAGATGAAGTTCAATGCGGTATAGGAAGAAGCGGAAAATTCTTTGCTTTTGAACATGCAAAAATTAAACCCGATATTGTTCCTATTGCCAAAGGGATAGGAGGCGGCTTTCCAATAGGGGCTGTATTAGTGAATAAAAAAGTAGCCTCAGGTATGAAACCAGGAACACACGGATCTACATTTGGCGGAAATCCTTTAGCAATGAGTGCAGGAAATGCTGTGATGGATGTAATGTTTAAAAAAGGTTTTTTTAGCAACGTTACTAAAAATGGAAATTATTTTTTAAAAGAACTCAAAAAATTAAAAGAGAAGTATCCAAAAATTATTAAAGAAGTTAGAGGAAAAGGATTATTAATTGGGCTTTGTTTATATAAAGATCAAACCAACTTTATTCAAAAGTTAATGGATAATAAGCTATTAACGATAAGAGCAGCTGAAAATGTAGTCAGACTTTTGCCTCCTTTAAATGTCACAAAACAGGAAATAAATTTAGGAATAAAAATAATAGATAAGGTTTGCAGAAATTACAGATGAAAAATTTTATAAATATATCTGATCATTCTTCGAATGATTTAAGAGTTATTATTGATGAAGCAAAATCAAGAAAGCTTAAAAGAAAAGATTTAAATAAATCAGCCCCAGATGAAGACAAGCCTTTTGAAGGAAAATCTATGGCTATGATTTTTGAAAAACCTTCAACAAGAACGAGAATGTCGTTTGATATTGCAGTTAAACAACTTGGAGGTTCTTCGATTATTCTAAATCCAGACGGCATACATTACGGCAAAGGAGACGAAACATTAAAAGATACAGCTAAAGTTTTAACAGAGTACGTTGATATAGTGATGCTAAGAACCTCTTCTCACAAGAATCTTGAAGAGTTTGGCAAACATCTAGACATTCCAATAATTAATGGTTTATCTGATGTTGGTCATCCTTGCCAAATTATGTCAGACATTCTTACTTATGAAGAAAGCAATGGTACCATCGAGGGTAAAACAATCGCCTGGCTAGGGGATGGTAACAACAATATGTCTAATTCTCTAATTGAAGCTGCAGGTAAATTTAGCTTTAATTTAAAAATTGCATGCCCGAAAAAATATTCACCCAATAAAAAAATATTAAGCTGGGCAAAAAAAAATAAGGTAAATCTTACAGTAACAACTAAACCTGATGAGGCTGTAAAAAATTCAGATTGTGTAATGACTGACAAATGGGTCTCAATGAACGATAAGGTAAATAAAAAGACAAAGAAAAAAATCCTTAAACCTTTTCAAGTAAACAAAAAGTTAATGAGCAAAGCAAATCCTAATGCTATTTTTATGCACTGTCTGCCGGTAGGAAGAGGAGAGGAAGTCACAGATGAAGTTATTGATGGTAAACAATCTGTTGTCTGGAGACAGGCTCTTAACAGAGTTCACGCACAGAAAAGTATAATTAATTGGTGCTTAAATTAAGGTAGCGGTTTTGGACTATTGCTTTTAGCATTCATAAACAAAATTACAGACGCCCTATCTTTTTCTTTTCTTAAACCTGCAAAAGCCATTTTTGTTCCTTTAACATATGCTTGAGGTTTAATTAAATAACTGTTCATTTCTTCAAAAGACCATTCCTTACCGTAATCAATCATAGCTTTTGAATATTTATAATCACTTACTGATCCAGCAGTTCTACCAATGACCCCCCATAAATTCGGTCCGATCATATTTTTTCCACCAGCTGCAATTTGATGACAAGCAGTACATTTCTTAAAAACTTTTTCACCATGAGCTAGGTCACCTAGAGCCAAAAGAGCTTTAATATCTACTGCCTCTACAACCTTGGCTTCAGAGCTATCAGCAGAAGCATTAGTAGCGGCTACCTCTAAACCTTCAATTTTGTAAGCTGACTCCTTAGGTTTTTCAACATGGAATAAAACATCAGTAAATTTTCCAATTCCAATAATAATCAATACAGTAAGAAGAACTGCAGCAATAATTTTATTTATTTCAAAACTGTCCATAATTTTGATAAATACTTAGGTGACGTATAGCACGACTTTTATAAAAAAACTTAAAATTACTTAAATTTTTTTTGCGTCTTTGGGACGCATAATTATGAACAAAACTGCAATAATAATACCATCCCGTTTAGAAGCTGTAAGATTACCTAATAAACCTTTAGAACTTATAAACAATAAAGAGATGATTCTTCATGTTTATGAAGCAGCTAAGAAAACAAATACAGGAGAAGTTTACGTAGCTACTCCAGATCAAAAAATTATAGATCTTATAAAAGATGTTGGAGGGAAAGCAGTTCTTACTTCATTAGACCATCAAACCGGCACAGATCGAGTTTATGAAGTATTTAAAAATCAGTTGAAAAGCGAACCTAATGTAATCGTAAATTTACAAGGCGATATGCCAAACATAGATCCAAAAGTTATAACTAATTTAATTTCTTACATGGAAGAAGGTAATTGTGATATTGGCACGCTAGCAAGTTCTTTTAGTTCAGATGAAGAAATAGCAGATGAAAATAATGTTAAAGTTGCAGTAAAAGAAAAGCTAGACAATAATCAATTTGGCCAGGCTAGTGACTTTTTTAGAACAGATGTAAAAAAGTACAAAATTTTCTATCATCACGTCGGTATTTATGCCTTTACTAATAAAGCTTTAGTAAGGTATGTAAGCTTAAAAAGATCTAAGCTTGAATTAGAAAGAAAATTGGAACAGTTAAGAGCCCTAGAAAATTCGATGACAATTCATGTGGGTTATATTAATTCTTCACCTTTAAGCGTAGATACTAAAAATGATTTAATAGAAGTAAGAAAGATTATGGAAACTAATGAGTAAAATAAAAATAGCTATTCAAGGTGAGTTAGGTGCGTATTCTCATATTGCTGTAGAAAAACTTTATCAAGATGCAGAAATTAAAACCTGCTCAACTTTTGAAGACACTTTCAAACAAGCCTATAATGATCCAGCTTACAAAATTATAATTCCAATCGAAAATTCTTTGGCCGGTAGAGTAGCTGATATTCATTATTTACTTCCAAAATATAAGTTACAAATTCATGGAGAATATTTTCTACCTGTTGAGCATAATTTACTTGGCAAGCCAGATGCAACTATCGAAGACATAAAATATGTAAGAAGCCATGCACAAGCAATCAGCCAGTGTCAAAAAATTATTGCACAGAAAAATTTTAAACCAATTATTTCAGTTGATACCGCAGGATCCGCAAAAGATTTGGCTGAAGGAAAAGATAAGACTATAGCTGCTATTGCCTCGGATCTTTCTGCAAAAATGTATAATTTAAAAATTTTACAAAAAAACATCGAAGACGATAAAGGTAATGTCACACGTTTTTTAATAATGGGAAAAAATATTGAACAACCTGAATATGATAAGAGCAAAAAATATATTACCAGCTGTATTTTCAGGGTTAAAAGTGAGCCATCTGCACTTTATAAATGTCTTGGAGGTTTTGCGACCAATCAAGTTAACTTAACAAAATTAGAAAGTTTTTCTGTAAAAAACACCTTTGACCAAGCAAATTTTTATCTAGATCTAGAAGGTCATTTAGAGCAAGTTGGTGTAAAAAAGGCTTTAGAAGAACTTGGCTTCCATACGGAAACTTTGGATATATTAGGAGTGTACGAATCTTCAACTTTTAGGCAAAAATAGTCCACAAAATTCAAATCTAGTCTTGTAGTATTTAAATTGATCTTGATATACTCCTATTGAGGTTGGCATCAGGTGGATGTTTCATAAACCCGGTCAGGTCTGAAAAGAAGCAGCCGTAGTGAAAATTATTCAGGTTGTTGCCTGCCTCTTTAAAATGACAAATAAAATTCTAGCACTAAAATATAGACCTCAAGAGTTTAAGGATTTGATTGGCCAGGAAGTTATGGCGCAAACAATTACTAACGCAATTAAACTTGGCAAAACACCTAACGCCTATTTGTTAACAGGAATAAGAGGTGTTGGAAAAACCACAACAGCCAGGTTGATTGCAAAAGCTTTGAATTGTCAAAAAAATGATGATCCAAAAATAACGTGTTCAGGTGAAAAATTTTGTCCAACATGCCAAGAAATTATTAATTCAAATCATATTGATATCTTAGAAATGGATGCTGCATCTAAAACTGGAATAGATGATGTTAGAGAATTAATTGAAAGTTCAAAATACAGCCCAACCAGTGCCAAATTTAAAATATTTATAATCGATGAAGTTCATATGTTATCCAAACAAGCTTTTAACGGCTTACTTAAAACCTTGGAGGAACCACCACCAAGCTTAAAGTTTATTTTGGCTACAACAGAAGTAAGAAAAATACCGGTGACGATTTTATCTCGATGCCAAAGATTTGATCTTAAAAGAGTCAGTGTAGATCAACTGTGCGGACATCTAAAGATGATTGCTGATAAAGAAAAAGGTAAAATATCTGAAGATGCAATTAAATTAATAGCAAGAACATCAGAAGGCTCTGTTAGAGATTCAATTTCATTATTAGACAGAGCATTAATTTCTCAATCAATTAATGAAGGTAAACAAGTAGAGGAGCCAGATGTAAGGCAAATGCTTGGGCTTGCAGATAAGAGCAAAATTATATCTTTATTTAAAGAAGTTTTAAGTGGAAACGAGAAGGATGCCCTTAAATTTTTGCATGAGCTTATTAATGATGGGCTTGATGCAAAAAACTTCCTGAATGACATTTTAGAAGTTCTTTATCTCTTTAGTAGAAGAATAAGTTTAGGTCCAATTGAAAAAGATATGTCGATATCAGAATCCGAAGTCCAAATGGTAGATCAGTATTCTAAAAATATAGACATGCAGGATATAGGTTTATTTTGGCAACTCACTATTAAAACTATCGACGATTTAAGAATAGTTGGAAATGAAAATTTAACTTTAGAAATGTATATTATGCAGTTAGTACATTTAAAAAATATTGATGTTAGAAAAGAAAATGTAAATTTAGAAAATGATAACAATCAGCCATCAAATGAAAACTTAGTTGGAAAAAAAATTGATGAGAAAATTCTTGAAACTAATATTCCTAATCAAATTAAAAATCAATTAAAGAGCATCAATCAAATAAAGACTAATCCTGTAAAAAGTTATTCTAAAGACAGTCAAAGCAGCAAAATTGAAATAACAAGTTTTCAAGATTTAATTGTTCAAGCTAACAAAGAAAAAGAAATTGAACTTAAATATGATCTCGAACGAAATGTTAAATTAGTAAGTTTTAACAGAGGTAAAATTGATATTAGTTTTAATGAAAAATTAAATAAGAATTTTATAAAAAATCTTACTGAGAAACTACTTTTATGGACAGGAGAGAGATGGATCATATCCTTAAGCAAAAATGCTGATGCAAAAAGTATTTACGAAATAAACCAAGAGGACAAAAGCAATAAGATAGAAGAATTTAAGAAAAGCAAAATTGCTCAGGATATTCAAAAAGCTTTTCCTGATGCAAAATTAATTGATTTAAAAGAGGAGGAATAGATGAATAATTTTTCCGACATGCTATCAAAAGCTAAAGCCATGCAAGAAAAAATGAAAGAGGCTCAAGATCAAATTAAAAAAATTGAAGTCGAAGGAGAAGCTGGAGGAAACCTTGTAAAAGTAGTTTTGTCGGGTGATTATGAAATTAAATCAATCACAATTAGTGATGCAGCTAAAAAAGAAAGCCAAGATATAATAAATGATTTAATTATTGCAGCTTATAATACGGCCAAAGAGAACCTTAAAAAGAAATCTGCCGAAGAATTATCTAAAGTTACAGGCGGACTTAATTTACCTTTGGATTTCAAACTCCCTTTCTAATGGACAACGATATCCCAGAAATTAACGAGTTAATTAAACAATTCTCTAAGTTACCTGGTTTAGGACCTAAATCTGCAAAAAGAATAATTCTTAAATTAATCAATAATAAAGATAATATGGTAAAACCTTTAGCTAAATCATTAGCTCAAGTTTATAAAAAAGTTGTGAGATGTGTAGACTGCGGAAATTTAAAAATTATTGATAAAGTTTGTATTTGCTCCTCAGATAATTCTTATGACAAAATTTGCGTGGTAGAAAACCTTGCTGACATGTGGGTGATAGACTCAGCTAATATTTATAAAGGTCATTACCATATTCTAGGAGGAACATTAAATTCTAATGAAAACTATGAGCAAAGAAATCTTTTAATTGAATCACTTGTTAAAAGAATAAAAAAAAATAACTTAAAAGAAGTTATTATTGCTACCAGTGCTACAGTTGAAGGGCAGACAACTGCTCATTACATTGAAGACACTATTAAAAACGGTAATTTAAAAATAACTAAATTGGCTCAAGGTTTGCCCGTCGGCGGAGAGATTGAACAATTAGATGACGGCACTTTATTTTCTGCCTTCAAGAACCGAGTGCCTGTTACAGGTAATTAATTAGAGGCTTTTCTTTCCAATCTTTTTTGGTGCAATAAAGGCTCAGTATAACCTGAAGGCTGCACTCTTCCTTTAAACACAAGATCACAAGCTGCAGAAAAAGCTACAGACCCATCAAAGTTGTCAGACATTTTTTGATACCCAGGATCATTTTTATTTTGATCATCAACAATTTTTGCCATTTTTTTCATTACTTCCATGACCTGTTCTTCTTTGCAAATACCATGATGCAACCAATTTGCAATATGTTGAGATGAAATTCTAAGTGTTGCCCTATCTTCCATTAAACCTACATTGTTTATATCTGGAACTTTTGAACAGCCAACACCTTGGTTAACCCATCTTACAACATAACCTAAAATTCCTTGTGCGTTATTCTCAAGTTCACGGTTAATATCCTCTAATGCCCAGTTAGGTCTATCTGCTTTAGGTATTTCTAGAATGTCTTCTAACTTAGCTTTACTTCTTGATTTGATTTTAGTTTGTTCATCAAAAACATTCACCTTATGATAATGCATGGAATGTAATGTAGCAGCTGTAGGTGACGGCACCCATGCACAATTTGCTCCTGATTTAGGATGGCTAATTTTTTGTTCCATCATGTTTGCCATTTGATCTGGCATAGCCCACATTCCTTTTCCAATTTGAGCTTTACCGGAAAAGCCACAACTTAATCCGATATCAACATTCCAGTTTTCGTATGTACTTAACCAAGTTGATTTTTTCATATCACCTTTAAAGATCATTGGTCCTGCTTCAAAAGATGTGTGCATCTCATCTCCAGTTCTATCTAAGAAACCTGTATTAATAAAAACAATTCTATTTTTTACCTGTCTAATACATTCTTTTAAATTAACTGTAGTTCTACGTTCTTCATCCATAATCCCGACTTTTATTGAATATTTTTTTATACCTAAAGCCTCTTCAACTTTTCCAAAGAGTGTGTTGGTAAAAGCCACCTCCTCTGGCCCATGCATTTTTGGTTTTACAATATAAACAGAGCCAGTTCGGGAATTTTTTTTATTTTTAAAATCATGTAGAGCACATAATGTGGAAATAAATGCGTCCATTATTCCCTCAGGTATCTCTGACCCATCTTTAAGAAGAATAGCAGGGTTAGTCATTAAATGTCCTACGTTTCGATTTAAAAGTAGAGCTCTACCATGAAGAGTTATTTTTTTTCCATCTTTTGAGGAATAACTTCGGTCTCGATTTAATTTTCTCGTAAATTTTTTACCATTTTTTTTCATTTCAGCAGTTAGATCACCTTTCATCAAGCCAAGCCAATTACGGTAACATTTAACTTTATCTTCAGCATCGACAGCAGCGACTGAATCCTCGTTGTCGATGATAGTTGATATAGCAGACTCAATAATAACATCTGAGATAGAAGCTTTGTCAGATTTTCCAATTAAGTGATTTGGATCGATTGAAATTTCAATATGAAGATTATTATTTTTAATTAAAATTGAATTTGGCTTATCTTTTTCTCCATTAAATCCTATAAATTGATTTTTATATTTTAAATGACTCTCTTCTTTTTCATTTAAAAATACAACATTTTCATTTTTAATTTGAATAGAAGTAATTTTATTCCAACTTAAGTTATTAATGGGAGCGATTTCATCTAAAAATTTACGAACATAAGCTATTACTTTATTTCCTCTTTCTTCGTTATAGCCTTTACCTTTATCTCCTGGGATTACATCAGTTCCATACAACGCATCGTATAAACTGCCCCATCGTGCATTTGCAGCATTTAAAGCATATCTTGCATTATCAACTGGCACTACAAGTTGGGGACCAGCTATTGATGAAATTTCACTATCTACATCAGAAGTTTCAATACTAAAATCCTCTTTTTCTTCAGCTATATAAGAAATTGATTTTAAAAATTCTGTATATTCTTTTTTATTTAACTCTTTATCTTTATTCAGCTTATGCCAAGCATCAATTTTTTTTTGAATTTCTTCTCTTTTTTGAATTAAACTTTTATTTAAAGGAGCTAGCTCATGGGCTATTTCTGCAAATTTAATCCAAAACTCATCAGAATTAATAGTTGTTCCAGGAATAACCTCATTATTGATAAAATCAAATAATCTAGAACTAATTTTAAGCCCGTTTTTCTCAATTATACTCATAGTGAACCGATCTTTACATTAGATTATAATATATTAATAGTAGCATTAATAAGCATTTATGAAAAATTATTTAGAATTTGAAAAAGAAATTAAGGCTCTAGAACAAGAGGTAGATGGGTTAAAAAGCCCTTTTGGTTCAGAGGGAATTTCAGAAGTTGATACACAAAAAATAAAAAACACACAAAATGAAATTAATGAAAAACTAAAAGAGACCTACGCTAATCTAAATAGCTGGCAAAGAACACAAGTTGCAAGACACGAAGATCGACCTAAAGCAAATTTTTATATTAAAAAAATATTTTCACAATTTACACTGTTATCAGGTGACCGATACTTTGGTGACGATAAATCCGTCATAGCTGGTTTTGGATTAATCGATAACATATCTGTTTTAGTTATTGGCCAGGAAAAAGGAGAAGACCTTAACAGCAGAATTGAAAGAAACTTTGGGATGATGAGACCTGAGGGATACAGGAAATGTATAAGGTTAATGAAA
>ERZ807291.8843-NODE-8843-length-11095-cov-4.531069_pt1 | contig 11095 bp, 11 predicted proteins | sample MGYA00521257_ERZ807291 | MGnify/ENA primary metagenome ERZ807291 (study PRJEB31413, sample SAMN03169783) | marine metagenome | biome: Marine; feature: Water; material: Subsurface seawater | place: North Sea | collected 2011-04-28 | depth 1 m m ...
GAAGTGTGTTCCAAATCACTTAATGTTAAATCCAGTAAAGCCCTTGCGGCTCTAATTTGAGGGCCAGTAATCAATTTAATTCCTTGATTAAGGTCATATTTTATGACACTACTTGCATATGAATTATCACTATAACAAACCCGATTGGCGGGAAGAATTCAAGAGGCTTGAGGGGGCCTACTCCCCAAACACCCTGCGGAGTTACTTTGCCTGCTTTAGTTCATTTGAGGATTGGGCATTTGAGCGGGGCTATACGCCCCTCCCCGCGAGGCCGTCACTCGTCGCGGCCTACGTCCAGTGCATGTCACCCGAGTTGAGCCAGGCAACCCTCCGAAACAGGATATGCGCGATCAGGAAGGTGCACGCCCTCCTGAGATACGGAGACCCAACAGGAGACGAGCTAGTTAATTTGGCCATTCGGCGCGCCAGGCGGTCTATGACGGCAAGGCCGAGGCAGGCCAGGGGCATCACGCCGGATGTTTTACAGAAGATGATTGGGGTGCAGCCTGACAACGTCACGGGCACAAGAAATGCCGCCCTACTCCAAGTTGGATATGAAATACTGGCGCGGCGATCGGAACTCGCCGCCCTCAGGCTAGATGACGTGACATTCTTGGGAGACGGAACGGCCAAAATTATCATTAGGAGGGGCAAGGCAGACCCCTACGGATCCGGCCGGTCGGGCCACCTAAGTAGGCAGACAGTCTCCCAACTTCGGGAGTGGCTTAAGTGCCGCAACCCCAACTCAGTCTGGCTGTTCCAGCCCGTCTATAAAAATGTGCGCATCCCGAGGTCGATCTCATACACGACCGTGAAGCGGGTTATCCTGAAATCACTCAATGCATCCGGTGTGGATGACGTCGGGGCATACTCGAGCCACTCCCTCAGGGTGGGCGCGGCGCAGGAATTACTAAGGAGGGGTCACAGCACGTCTACCATCATGCGGGCGGGCGGCTGGAAGAGCGTCAACGTCCTAGCGAGATATTTAGAGGAGGCAGAAATTAATCTATGGAACTAGATTCTAATCATATGTATTATTTTGTTAATTTTGAAATTAAGATTAATTTTAAACTATGTCCCATGGTAAAGCAGACATAACAAAAATATCTTGTATTTTATAATTTAAACCATTGTGAGATTATGCCTTATCTTATTTCTGTTTAACGAATGATTTGGATCGGATTTATAATGTTTGAGAACGACTTTAACTTCTTAATTAACTTTGATTTAGAAAAATATTTTAATGGAAAAGGCCTTGCAAAAATAATTGGTTGTTCTGAATTTTCACGACCTAGTTATAACGGTCCGAATTCAACCTTTGAGCAAGAAGGACATGATGCTTTTGGTCCAGACTGCTTGGATTTATCAAGATTACACGCAGTTATTACAATTCGTAAGGTCTTAACGGTCTTAGAATTTGGTAGTGGTTTATCAACACTAGTAATGGCTCACGCCGTAAATGAAAATAAATCAAAATATGAAAAAAAAATTAGCAAAATTAGAAGACAAAACCCTTTTCATATTTATTCCATTGAAACAGAGCATAAGTATGCATCATTAACTCTAGAAAATTGTAGTGAATATAGCGATAGACTAACCATTATAAATTCAGATGCAATTAGGCAAGAATACTCCGGACAGGTGGCTGGATGTCATTCATATATTCCATCTATCTGCCCTGATTTAATCTACATTGATGGCCCATCACCCTATAGTTATAGAGAGAGTTGTAATGAGTATTTTTCATTTAAACACCCTGATATTACAAATATTACCTGTGACTTGTTAAAGTTAGAACCATGCCTTTTGCCAGGAACAATTGTGATTTTTGATGGAATGACTAACAATTCAAGATTTAATAGAAGGAATTTAAAGCGAAACTGGTTAAGCCATGAGGATATTGAAAAAGATTTTACAATATTAATGTTAAATGAAACACCAATAGGCATTCATCACATAAATCAATTAGATTTTATTAATAGCTAATAAGATGATAAGGGTACATGATATAGTTAACCTGTTTTATAGAGCGTTAGTAGTTGCAATAAAACCTCTTCTAATCTTATGCGCAGTTCAACTATCGGACCAAATTGCGAGTGATTTGGCTAAAGTATTTATTTGGACCTCATTAATAACTCCATTAGCTTCACTTTCATTTTATAAAACTTATATGCCGGCAGCTATTTCAAGAGGTTTTTTTACTGCCGTACCTAAGATAGTAACCCATACTATTTACCTCTTTTTGGTTATTACCGTCTGGAAATACGCGCTTGAACTACCGCATATTTTTGTGACCATTTTTACACTAGATTTCTTTATGCATCAGATTTCTAGGGTTTTATTATATCAGAAAAGATTATTGCTTTGGACAGTAGTCAATATCTTTCAACCAATTTTACTTTTTGCTTTGATAGCAATAAATAGTTATACAATTGAATTTGCGTACATTCTTATGCTTCTGATTAGTATTATACTGGCTACATCATTCAGTTTAATGCTTGTCTTTATGCATAAAGATGATTGGATGATGAAATTTGAAATATCACAATCTTTTTTTGGGGGCAGTAGAAAGGCTCTCATTTCGATGGATAAGGTTGCAGCATCATTATTAATCGAAAACGAAAAATTTTGGCTCATAGGGATTTTATTTCAAGTTTTAGGTGCATCATCTATCAGTTTTGATGCACTGAAAATTATGCCAAAGAAGAAAAAAATCGCTCTCAAACAATTGAGGAAAAATGATCTAAAGTTATTTAAAGCGAACTTTTGTATGTCGTTTATTAGCGCTATCACTTGTTTTCTTTTTCTTTTTTCTGAGCTCAATAATTCAGCTACTATTCTTGTTGTAATACCTATATTTTTATACCGTGGAATGATAATTAACGATTTAAATGTAAACTTAGAGTTCTTTTTTTGGAAAGAAAATTTAGGATTGGCAACTGCAATGATTATCTTTTTTCTTGCAGTATTTTGTATACTAGCAATGATGATTTATAACTTTATTAGTTATCTACCAGCTTTATTTATTAGTATAGCAGTTGCAACATTAATCATGCACATCACTAGTAAAATTCTAAACTCAGGCTACTTCAATAGATTAAATGTCAAAATTTGAAATCACAAATTACCTTAAAGCAATCGAACAAAATTCCTTTGACGACAGCAATGTAAGTTCTTGGAGTTTAGCGAAAACTCTTTTAAATCTTCCACGGTCCATTTCGGCTCAGGGTAACATAGAGACCCTTAAAATATTGAATGAATTTACCGATGGAGACTTGGTACTGAAATTTTTTCATGAAAAAAAATTCTATTCATGGGAAAGACCACTTTTTTGGACTTTTCATCGGGCGCAAATAATGACAACTAAAGGGGATGTTCTCATTGATACAGAAGATTGTCCATTACATGTTGTATATCACTCTTGTCCTGTAGATAAAGTCTTAAGTTTTAGTGACCTCAAAGATCATTTGCATTATGAAGATGATAGTCAGTACGTTCCCTATAGAACGGCTTATTATAAAAAAAATTGGGGTTTTTGTGTAACCGCTGATCAGTATCAACAGTTACAAAAACATTCTCATCTTCACGTAAAGATTGATTCAAAACTGGAAGATAAACCAATGCCTTATGGGGAAGGATTTTTTAAAGGAAATGATTGTAGAAGAGAAATACTTATAACGAGTTATATTTGTCATCCAGCAATGGCAAACAATGAACTTTCAGGTGTACTGTTGGTAGCTCGGTTAATGCGGTCAATAAAAAAGCTTCATAAAGCCGGTTTATTACCAATTTCCGTAAGGTTTCTTTTAGCCCCCGAAACTGTTGGGAGTATCGCTTTTATAAGTAAAAATCTGGCTCATTTGAAGGAAAAAAACAAAGGGGTTTTGGTTTGCAGCTGTGTAGGAGATGGAAGGCAGGTCAGTGTAGTAAATGGAAGGAAACCTGGCCCATTTTGTGATGCATTAAACTTAAGCGCCATGTCTGTTGCAGAAGAGAATAAATTGAAGTTCAATCAATATGATTTTCTTCAACGCGGAGCTGATGAAAGACAATATGCTAGTCCTCATGTTGATTTAGATGTTGCCACCATTTGTAATAGTAAGTTTGGGGAATATAATGAATATCATAATTCCAGCGATAATTTAGAAATCATCAGTGACAAAGCATTAGCTATGTCAGCAGAGGTTGTACTGAGAGCAATTGGATTATTTATTTGCAATATAAAACCAACAATGATTGACCCTTGCGAACCCATGTTTAGTAAATATGGATTGTATCCACATACTCGAAATTATAAAGAGACCAATAAGCAAGTAATGGAATTATTGAATTTTGCAGCCTATTCAGATGGTGAATTATCTCTAGTTGAAATGGCACAGAAATTTGGATGGACAGACAAAGTTGCAATAAAAACCTACAACAAATTTAAAAAGGCAGAATTAATTAATAGTTAATAATTCCGCATGCTCTCAAATTAGCTGGAAAATTACTTAATTGACAAAAAAAACTGAAATATTTGTTATATTTTATTTATTTTTCTTGTGTCTTACAGGGCTAGAGTTTTTTTTACTATCAGTGATAAATTTTGACGCTTTGGGGATGTCAGGTAAGTGGAACTTTGTAAATAGTTCATTCCCCACTTTTACTTTCTACCTTTTATTTGTTCTTTATTCTTGTGTATTGCTTGCTACATACGTTAATTTTTTTTCTATTAAAAAATCAAAAAAAGGCTCTCAAAATTACAAATTCAAGGATTTTAAAAAAGGGCCGATTACAAAAGCCCAGAAAGTAAGTTGTATAGCATTTATATTAGCTTATTACGTAATTGGAACTTTTTTCATCGGTGAAAATTACAGGTTAGAAAGCGGGGTCTTGAACAAACTAATTATGACCCCTCTTTACGGAATATCTTACTCTTTCATGCTTCTTTATGCACTCAACATAGAGCATCAAGGAAGACGATACATTAAGTTGGGTAATATAATTTTTTATGTGCTTTTTTGTCTTCTACTTTTTTCAGTTACTGGTGCAGGGGGAGTGATTACCTGTTTTTGCATATTATATTTAGCAAGATTATCGATGAAAGAAGTGTCTCCAATCAAGCTGTTTTTCTTATTTTCTTTATTCACCTCATCTTTAATAATATTTCTAATCTTCGTTAAATATAAGATACCCATTAATGAAGTGACAGAGGATCCTATCGGAATTTTATTTCGAATGTTAGGATGGATCTTTGAAAGATCTTTAGTTGTAAGCGGTTCTTCTGTATTTTTAATTGAGAATTTTATTTACTCACGCCCATCCTTTGGAATTAATGATATAATTGATATTATGTCGAATAATTTTTCAAAGCTAATGGGAGACAAAACATCTTCAGCTAATTTTCGTTCACTTGGTGAGTATAATTATACGCTGTTCTATAAAGGGCCAAACATTAACTTAAATGGTGTATCCCCTGGCGTTCTAGGAGGTAGTATTTATATCAGCCTTTGGTTTATAGCACCATTGATAGCTTCTATATTTGTATTTTTTATTCTCTTATTAGTAAGCCTATCATGGAGCAAGTATCTCTCAGAACTATCGATAATTTCACTCTTTATATTTTATTACTGCATTGTCCATTTCTTTCTCTACAACCCAATAGCTTACCTCTCAATCTTTGATCCTTCTTTAATACGGTTTATGATATTTTTATTTACACCAATACTATGGGATTTCTTAAGAAGAATAAAAATTTAAGGGTACATTTAAAAAATGCAAACAGAATATCAACAAACTTTTAAGCGGCCCATCTGGATTTGTGGGCATAGAAAATGCGGCACAACTCTTTTAACAAATCTGCTTGACGGCCATAAAAGTATTTTAAATTACGGACCTGATTTGAGAATGATTTATGCGCTGTATGACGTCTTTGAGCGTTTTTCTTCACCTGCAGAGCGAAAGGATAGATTTTACGAGTTATTTTTTGATGATCGAACTGAAAGTCATAAAATTCCTAAAGAAACTGTTTCCTCAATTCTTGACCAACTTAGTTTCGCTGAAAAAGAGGATATTTGGTTATATTTAAATTTTTTGTGTACCGAATTGGGCAGAGATCGACACCTAGTCATAAAGGAAACATCAAGTGAGCACTATTTTATCAATATAAGAGATAATTTGGATCCACTGTTCATTCACACAGTTCGTGATCCACGAGATAATTGGGCTGCTATTGCCGCAGGACTAGATACATATTATTCAAAATTTGGAGAAACAAGATATGAAGCTCTTAGCAGCATGATATCAAGAGTTAATCTTGGGTTTTCTTCTTTATTACTTAATTTAGAAATTTCGGATCCAAATAATTATCTGGTGGTCAAATTCGAAGATTTGGTGTCTGAACCTTCTTCAATTTTAACCAAAATTTGCGATCGAGTTTCTTTATCATTTTCTAAAGTTTTACTTGAACCAACTAGTGGAGATAAAAAATATTCGGGAAATAGCCATGATGGCGAAGTTTTTACAGGTGTCTCACCTAAAAATGTTAGTCGCTTTAATGAACGTCTGCCTAGCGAAGAAGTCGCAATAATTGAAGCATTCTGTGGTCCAATTATGGAATATTTTGGCTATAAATATTCTACTAATGCTCATTATAGAATGTTACATGCTGAAAAATTTTATTCATTTTTTAATCAGCGTTACTTTTATTATGATAAGTTCAATAGAATTTAAATTAGGTGCTTGAAAATGAATAGATTTGCCAAACTTTGCTTAATATATATTAATCAAGTTCTAATTAAATGGGGCATTTACTTTCATCTTCGACGCGATGTAAGAATTATCAATCGTGATGGAAAATTGTTAAATATTGGATGTGGCTCCAACATATTAGCAGGGTTTATAAATTGTGACATTCAATCAAATCACTATCATCCGACAAAAAAATCTAATTTTGTACATTATGATATGAGGAAAAATGAGTTACCGTTTGGTGATGGGGAAGTTGATGGTATATATTGTTCTCATGTTTTGGAACACATTGAAAGTTGGTTTGTCAAAAAGTTTTTTGCTGAATCATTACGGGTATTAAAACCAGGTTGTGTACTTAGAATTGTTGTACCTGATCCTGAATTTATGTTTGCAATGTTCCATAGATATCCAGAGTATTTCTCATGGCATAAATTTTATGAACACGATGCCTCAGGGTTGCATAGCTTTGTAAGGCTCTTGAGCGCTGCAAAATCTAATGAAAAAGATTTCGGCTTAACAAAAAAAGTTACCCAATATGAATATGCTCAGATTATGAAAGTTATGAGAACCGAAGATTTTAATAATGATCACCCCGAAAGACATATCAATAACTGGGATTTTGAGAGAATCAAAAAGTTAGCAACTGACACTGGGTTCCGTGATGTCATTAATTCTAAAATGCAGGGGTCCGTTTCCATGCAACTTCAAGGTGCCGACATGGATCAGACACATCCTGAGATGAGTTTGTACATAGATCTAGTAAAATGAATTAATTAGTTTTTAATCAGTATAAATTAATGGTAATTTGCCAATTTTAAAAAGAATGAACTCGTGCAAACAATTCAGGAATATAGGTTAAGGAATTTAGATGGCCTTCGAGGTTGGGCGGCTGTTTTTGTTGCAATGATGCACTATCCGTTGGATGATATCACGCATCAGCTTCCTATAATTAGTAACGGATTTTTGTTTGTAGATTTATTCTTTGTTTTAAGTGGCTTTGTAATTACTTACGTCTATATTGGAAACTTTGATAAGAAAAAGTTTTTTATCGCTCGAATTGCAAGATTAGCGCCATTATATTTTGGTACTTTGGCATTCGCGGTTGTCCTAGAATTTATCAAACTTACTGGGATCGGAGGGTTCGACGGAGGCTTTAAACAACCTAATTCCTTAGATGGATTACTTAGAGAATTTTTTCTTATACACGCATTTCCTATGTTCACAAATACAAGCTTTAATCCACCTAATTGGAGCATTGCTGTTGAGTCATATGTTTACATTCTTTTTGCATTACTCTCTTTTCTTTCTTTGAAACGAAGTTTCATTATTTGGGCAATATTTTCCATAGTAAGTGGACTTATAATTATAAAAGTTGGTGTTCTCAACGATGCACATAATCTAGCTATAGCTAGAGGGGTTTTAGGGTTTTCATTGGGCGTAATTGGCTTTCTTTTATGGCATTTTTATATTGGAAAAACTAATATTAAATATTTAGGTGATTTAGGCTTTTTATTGATAATATTTTACATTTATTTTGGCGGCAGTTTGATATTCCTTCCTTCAGTAGTCATGGCTATTGGAGTTGTCATGATTCTTATTGGTTCTAAGCGAATGCACCTCTCATTCTTACTCGAAAATAAAATTTCAATTAGGTTAGGTGATTATTCTTTTACAATTTATATGATTCATTACTTCATAGCTATGCGGTTTGAAGAAATATATAGCTTTTTGCCATCATCAAATTACGTAGAAGTATTTTTATTCTTTACTTATTGTACAACAGTATATTTTAGCTCATCTATTATTTATAGATATTTTGAGTGGCCTATGAGAAATTATATCAGAACACGGTTTAGATAGATGAGACAACTTTTTAAAATTGGGTTTGAATTTAAGCGGAATCTAATATTGCCTAGTATATGTGAAAACATTATTTCAGATGTAGCAAAATTAGATATAGTTAACCTTGACACTAGAGTGGATATCCTAAATTCTGAAGTTCGTATTTGGCGAGCGGAAAGATACTTTCCATCTGTTAAAAAGTTGCTTACCGATGAGTTTCTTGAACCTTATGAAGAATTGTTCGGTCAGAAATTTTCATTTTGTATATATAACGAAGTGTCACCTGGTACAATTGGTTCAGGGGGAGGGTGGCATAGGGACACGCGTTTTAAAGATCAATATAAAATCTTGATCTATCTAACAGATTGTGAAAGCCGAGCTGAAGGATGTTTTGAATATATACCAAAGTCTCATACTAAGCTTAATTTATATCGTCTGTTAACTTTTAGTGAACTCTTTGGAAAACCAAGATTCAAACTTTTGACTAATATATTAAATTTTCTTGGCCAAGATTTAGGTGGAAAAAAAGGTGATGCCATATTTGTTAATACGACTGGTATACACAAAGGCAATTCGGTCTCTATAGGAAAGCGTAAAGCTATAACACTTTATTTTGATAATGGTGTTAAATTTGATTAATTCACTAACATCATTTCATTTGCAGGCGCTTCGTCACTATACTGAAAATCGAGGACGTCCAATTTACAAAATACTAATGAAAAAACGTGGTGGGCTTTGGTTATATATTCAATTTTTAAAAACTATTATTTTTCAAACGTCAATATTTGGTGACCATTCACGGAAAATTCAATCAATACCACATAATTCAAGAGTCGGTATTTCGGTTACAAAAAACCAAACAGTTCAACTCTTAAAATATTGTGATGTTGTTCTAGCGCTAGATAAGAGGGCCGTTATTACCCATAATAAAAAAAAGGTGTTATTCGTACATTCTGGCTTTTTTATTAACTACATAATTACATTCATTCACGTATTTTGGTATTTAATAAGGTTTCACCGAGAACTGATTTGTTTTTGTGATATAATTGCTAAGATGGAAGACCTAAAAATATCAAATATTCGCGATGAACTTAGCAGATTTAATAAACCTATATACGTATCTAATTTAAATAACCCATTAATTTATTATATTACAAGTCGAATTTCCACAAATCTTACATGGGCTCATATCCCTCATGCAGCAGTAGGCAACACTGTAATCCCAGACCCTAACTTAGTTTCTTTATATTTTGCTTACAATAAAACTGAACTTAAGCAGGTTAAAAAATTAGCTCATAAAACAAAATGTTATTATATTTCTTTTGATATAAGAGAACAAATCATCAATTCATGTGATAAGAACTATTGCATAGTTTTACCGAAAAATATTTGGGATGTTGATTTTAGTGAACTTCCAAATAAACAAGTCATATATTGGCACATTAGATTTCACCCGGCCACGAAATTCTGGCAGAAACTTATATGGTTATTAAAATTTGCGGTAGTAATGCGTTCATTTCCAACAGTGGACAATGAATTAAATTTAAATCACAAAATGTTCAGTTGTTCTAGTTCGGTTATTTTCGAACTTTTAAGCTCTGGAAAATGTGTCTACAAACTTCCTATGATCAATGGTGGAATTAATCATTATAACATTGATCAGTACTTGCTAAACTCCTCTACACAAGAATCATTAAATTTGCTAAAGAATCAGCAAATGAAAATTCTCGAAGTACACTAAAGTAGACGTATCTATATTAATTACCAATTATAATAAAGGTTATCTACTTGATATAGCAGTAAGAAGCGCAATCTCACAAGTGTTGATTCGAAAAAATGTGGAAGTTATTATTGTTGATGATGCGTCTACTGATGGGTCATTGAATTATATTTCAGACATTTTTGATCAGTGTGTAATTATTAAACATCACCAAAATTTAGGTGTTGCGAATGCAAGTAATACAGCATTAGCTAACAGTAAAGGAAAATACTGGTTTCGTCTTGACGCTGATGATTATTTGGGTCAGTTCGCGTTACAATATATGTCGGCAATTTTAGATAACAATCCAGATTTTGGTTTTGTATCGGCCAACCACATTTTGATTAGAGAGAATGGTGAAAAATCAGAAATTATTTCTTTAGAAGACGATAAAACTTTGTTAGAACACGGAGCTGGCGTTTTATTCAGGCGAAATCTGTTAGATAAGTATGGTGGATATAGTGCCAACCTAAGGAATTGTGAGGATTTTGAATTAATTGCCCGATATATGAGCCATGGCGTAAAAAGATTTCACCTACCAATACCCTTGTATCGATATTTTAAACAGGTCGATGGATTAACTAAAAACCATGACAGGCAAAAAATTCTAGAGGAGCTTCAGAAACAATATGAAATCTAAATTTTCAGTAGGCCGGGTAATGATTAATGCTGGTAGAACAGTTATTATTGCTGAAGCTGGTGTTAACCATCTCAAAGATATTTCTTTAGCTGAACGTTTAATTAAAACAGCAGCTGAAGCAGGTG
>ERZ807291.8846-NODE-8846-length-11089-cov-4.986678_pt1 | contig 11089 bp, 8 predicted proteins | sample MGYA00521257_ERZ807291 | MGnify/ENA primary metagenome ERZ807291 (study PRJEB31413, sample SAMN03169783) | marine metagenome | biome: Marine; feature: Water; material: Subsurface seawater | place: North Sea | collected 2011-04-28 | depth 1 m m ...
TCATTGCTTCGAATTCTAGATTAGCGACTACTTATTTTTGGTTTTTCAATTATTACCATAAAGCAGATTTCACAGCCTTGGAGCTCTCCACTGCGCTTAATGACTTTGCGCAAGATAGAATTTTACATTCCAAAAGATCTACATCAGCTACTCGTCAAAGAGCCATTCAAGTCCTGCTGCGTATGTACACACAATCGCGGAGCAACTCACAAGCGCCAATCGAAGACGCATTGGACTCTCCGGTTTCAAGTCTGGGACTCATTAACCACTCAACCGGCGACCGAACATATCTGTCGAAATCGGACAGCCGAATGTCGCTTCCGAATGAAATTGTCGGTTTCGCAATCCTCCAAGTGATGCAATCTCGAGGCGCGAGCTCAATTCCCATTGAGGATTTGATGTTTGCTAACTTAGACAGCTGTGCGCCAGGATCTGTTTTTCGACTAACAGAAAATGATCTAGTTAGGATTATTGAAGATCTCATTAAAACAATGCCGGGAGACTTCGAATTAAGAGACAGCGGGGGAATAAACCAGCTTTACTTATTGGCAGAACCCAGTCCCCTAGCTTTACTTAGGAAATATTACGACCGTTCAAACTCAGAGGTAGCGCAATGAGTCTACATAAGTCGATTTCCGTCAATACTCACTACACTCGATCAGTAAATGTAGAGCGTGACAAAGAATCAATAGAGGTTGTTAGTTCATACATACCTACCTCGAGGGCTATCAGGACTCTCTCTAAGGTTGCATCTACAGGGCATAACAAGCAGGCCCCTCGTGCATGGTCTCTCGTTGGCCCCTATGGGTCAGGCAAGTCGTCGTTCTCTATATTTCTCTCTCATTTACTTTCGTCGACGCGAACTACGCAAAACAAAGCAGCTCACGCAGTGCTAAAAAAAGCAGATGGTGAGGTGGCATTGAATTTTAAGGCTCACACCAAATCCGTATCCGGTTATGTGCGCGTGCTTATCAGCGGAGCTCCGGAGCCTTTGGGTCCAAGAATTGTCCGAGGAATAGCTGAGGCCGCAGCGCATTTCTGGGCGGGTAAAAAAGGCCGTAAACCTGCGGTACTCAAAAAGCTCGAGAAATTAACATTCGATGAGAAAGTGCACACCTCAGAATTAATCGACGTTGTGGATCAGATGCAGGATCAGTTACAGAAAGCCGGAAGCGCTGGAATACTTCTCGTAATTGACGAGTTAGGAAAATTCCTCGAGTATGAGGCAAAGCACTACGGTACAAACGACATTTTTCTACTGCAGTCGCTAGCGGAGCATGCTTGTCGCGGCCACAGCGCAAACCTACTCATATGTGTACTGTTGCATCAGTCTTTCGAGCAATATGCTAAGGGTCTGGGTGAAGGACTAAAGAAAGAATGGTCGAAGGTGCAGGGTAGGTTTGAAGAAGTCCCGTTTTTAGAGTCTTCTGAGCAAACATTGCGTGTAGTGTCCGCTGCAATAGATAAAAAATTCTCGACTCAACAACAGGGGGCACTGAAAAAGAACATAAAGCAAACACTGTCTACCTTGCGAGAGATAGATGCGTTGCCAGGGCAAATGTCTATTACCGAAGCTGCTTCTCTTTTTACTGGCTGCTATCCCTTTCATCCCGTAACGGCGATCCTATTGCCGATGCTCTGTCAAAAAGTCGCTCAGAATGAACGCACGCTCTTCAGTTATCTCGGGAGTCACGAACAATATGGCATGCGCGAGATAGTACAAAATATAAGAAGCGTGGATGATTTTATTATGCCAAGTGATGTCTACGACTATTTCATCACAAACCAATCGGCATCGATCGGCGATCATATTACTCATAGACGATGGGTGGAAGTTGTCACGGCGATCGAGCGGCTCGGGGACGCTAATTCAGATGAGGTCTCATTGCTCAAAGCCATTGGGCTGATGAACATAGTTGGATCGCGCAGTGGCTTTAAGCCGTCGAAATTATTGTTGAGCACTCTTGGATTGAATAAAGTGAGGTTTCGCTCAGCCTTAAAGCTACTTGAAGAAAAGTCAGTCATAACATTCCGTAAATTTAGCAATGAATTCAGAGTATGGCAGGGCAGCGATTTTGATCTTGAACTCAGAGTACAAGAAGAGCTCGCAAACATCGGAAAGTTTTCGTTAGCGAACGAATTAAACAAGACCGAGTCATTAATGCCTGTAGTCGCGAGAAAATATACGATAAAGAGCGGTTCGTTCCGGTATTTCGTTCCAATTTTTATTGACGCGGTGACGTTCAAAGAATACGCAAGCGACGGGAAAATACCTCGCATTCTTTTCTATCTATCCACTGGAAAAGATGACGAAACTATTTTTAAGGAGGAAGTAGTAAATTCTTTTTCGATGCTGGATCTTGTCGTTCTGTGCCGAAGCGCTGAGCAACTTCGCGAAGCTATAGCGGAGACGCAAGCTTTGATCCGAATCGAATCTACTTCACCGCAGCTAGAGAAAGACCCTATCGCAAAGAAAGAATTCGAAGATCGGTTTGTCGCTGCTAAGCAAACACAACATATGCTACTTAACGCTACGCTTGATCAACCCCAACTCAGTATTTGGTACAGCAATGGTTCGAGAGTAGAGCTGAGGTCTAAGCGAGAGATGCAGCAGCTTCTCAGTAAAGTTCTGGATACCGTGTATTCGAAATCTCCACTTCTCTACAACGAGTTGATTAATCGTGATGTCCCTTCTTCGCAAAGTATCGGTGGGCGAAATAAACTACTTTCCGCAATGCTTTTGCGAGAAAGTAAAGTTGAGCTTGGTATCGAAAAAAGCCCGGCAGAAAAGGGCATGTACAGATCCTTGCTACTTGCGACTGGCATTCATAGAAAAAAATCAGACGGAACGTGGTGCTTCACGGACCCAGTGGAATCGGGAAGTGAGCAAGCCCGGGATGATATAAAAGCAAGTATCGCTCCAGTATGGGGCCGAATAATCGAGTTTTTCGAAAGTACAGCTGAAACGCCACGGTCTTTTGAAGAACTTCGCGAGGAATTGGTATCTCCTCCATATGGACTAAAAGCAGGCGTGTTGCCGATACTGTATTTCGCTGCGTATTTAGTCCATCGCAATGAGTTGGCTATTTTTGAGAATCGCCGCTTTAGACCCGCTTTCGATGATGAATCGGTTGCTAGATTTATAAAAAGGCCAGATGAATTTAGCTTTCAGCTATTTAAAATTGACGGCTTCTATTCATCTATTTTTGAATCATACTCGACTCTTATTGCAGGAGATAAAAACAAGAAAACAATTCTCGAGATCGCTAAGCCGTTTACTCGAGCGATGCAGGGCTTATCGCAGTACACCAAAGCGACTTCTCGAGGCTTATCTAAGAATGCGAAGGCTGTGCGAGACGCCTTTGACCTTGCGAAGTCGCCCCAGCATTTACTACTTGAAGGCTTGCCAAAGGCATTGGGTTTTCCACATGGCAAAGCTTTTACCGGCGATGAGACTGTAAAGGCTTTCTCCGAAGAATTGTTGAAGACGTTGAAAGAGCTCCTTAGCGCCCAGAATAACTTACTGGAGAAGCAAACAGGGTTATTAGCACAAGTCTTTGATCTAGAATACTCGGGTGATTTGCCGGGCCTACAAGAAGCGGCTACCGATAAATTCAGTGGCTTAGAGCAATTCACCGTTGATTCCGAAGGTGTTCGAGCGCTACTTATAAGACTCACGAATAAAAAAGCCGACCCGAAAACTTGGCTTGAGCACATTCTCTCTTTTCTAGGGCAGAAGGACGCACATAAGTGGAATGACTCTGATGTTGATCATGCAGAACAGAGGCTGGTAGATTATTCAAGCAGAATCAAAGACTTAGAGCGACTCAAGTTCCACGAAGACGGCGACAAGTCGAGACAAGGCGCGGAAGTCTACCTGATCAGATGCACTCGGAAGGGCGGTGAGGCGAAAGATAGGCTCGTTACCGTAAGCGAAGAGGATTCGGGTGCCGTCTTTGACGCCGTGTCACAGGTATCTATCTTGCTTAAAGACCTAAAAACTGACAATTTAAGAATGACGGTAATAGCAAAAATTATGGATAATTACCTTGAGGCAGTAAAAGCCTAGCTGCAATCTGCCATAAGGGTCAGAACTAACACTGAGCGATTAAGGATAAAAAATGAAGACGCACCCTGAAGTCGATGGTTCAAAGGCTACGAGGCATGTACTCGGGATATCTGGTGGCAAAGATAGCGCGGCTCTGGCTATTTATATAAAAGATCACTATCCAGAGATTCATGAAAAGGTTGAATATTTCTTTTCCGACACAGGTGCAGAGTTACAAGAGGTTTATGATTTTTTGGATAAACTCGAAGCCTACCTCGGAAAAGAAATAGTTCGCATAACCAACGGAAAAGACTTCGATCACCTTCTTAAAATGCATCATGAGTACCTTCCCTCGCCCCAGCAAAGATGGTGCACTAGGGCGATGAAAATCGAGCCATTTGAAAAATTTGTTGGTGAGGATAACGTCATCTCTTATGTCGGTATTAGGGCTGATGAGAATAGAGAGGGGTATATAAGTAATAAAAGCACAATACGAGCGGTCTTCCCTTTTATAGAAGACGGCATAGTGAGAGAAGATGTATTTAGAATGCTTGGCACAAGTGTGGGGGTTCCTGGTTATTATTCCTGGAGATCTCGATCTGGCTGCTATTTTTGCTTTTTTCAAAGACAAGATGAATGGCTCGGACTTAAGCGACACCACCCCGCGCTCTTTGAGAAAGCCAAAGAATTTGAGAAACGTGAGCGGAAAAAATATTCCTACAAAGATGGAGTGATTGATGTTGGTTCTAACGGCTACACATGGAGTTCGCAAGGCACTTTGGACGAAATTGTTGCTAAGGCCGAAAAACGAGAAAAAGAACTGGGGATAATTTCTACTGATAAGAAATCACTGAGATGGCAAGACGTAATGAATGGACAGGATGAAGATGATCCAGAAGACCAGTCTTGTCTTATCTGCAGTCTTTAATAATTTTCCGCAACGATTAATCTAAACGATTACAGAATACCAAACGGACGATCGAGTAAATAAAGCGTTTGACTTGACTCAGTATCATTCTTTCTACTCAATTGGACGGTGACCATTGATAGATAAGCTTCCAAGAAAAGAATTTGAATTTAAAGATTACGCTGTGGACATATTTGTCATTGAATCTTTTCCTAGTTATACGCAAATTCGAGCTATATTAAGGCCGCTACGACTAACAATTAATCAAGATATAGGTGTTGTTTATAAAGGGCGTGTTTATCCGTTAGTTCTTAATAAAGATTCTATGTTTGCGATCACCCTAGCTGGGGTTTCGTTTCCAGCCGATGAAACGCGGCAAGTGCAACTGCCAGTGGTGAAAGAATTACTATACATTGAGACACCGGTTAAGCATTTGTCAGATGATTTGAGTTGGGATATCAAACGCAATCAGTTTGGCGTTTACGTTTACCTTGCTGCTAACGATGATGCGGTGGAGAAATTTGTCTCTATTCTCATAGAGAAATACAAATTAAGGGTTATTAATTGGGGAGTAAACAACGATCAGATAGAGTTTTCCTGGAGGATCAAACTTTCGTCTGGGCTCAGCATTTCGACTGTAAGGGCCGCCGTAAAAGAGTTGGTTACGCAGTTAACAACAGTCTTAAAAGCACCAGGTCCATTAGCAGCAGAACGAAAAGCCGTCCGTGAAAGCAAAGTATTTGAAGTAAAAAAACCGCCAGAGGAAAATGATTTCTCGGCAGAACTTATCGAAAAAGAAAGCGAACTGAGATATGTTTATCAAGAAATTGATGAACTCACTCTTGAGAACCAAAAGCAAGCTGAAATTATCGATGAATTGATAAATTCTTCCCAAGTAAGCGTTTCACTTGCGCAGAAAGTAAGGCGAGGAGCTGCCGAAAAACTTTTAGCTAACGCGATTTTTGTGGCTTTCCCAAACCTAGCTTTTGCGCCAGAGGTCATAGATGAGTTAAAAACTAGATTTAAGGATTCAAAATCGATTTGGTATGTACTTAAAAAATTAGATGAAGGCGAAGGTTTTCCGTTAACAAAGCTTAATAATCTCGCCGGAAAATTGGGATGGCACGAGCTCAAGAAACATATCAATACTGGCGCGGATGACAGAGGTCGAATTTATTGTCGTCGATCGTGCAAGAAACACGAATTTGACGTCATTCTTCACTGGAAAAAGAATGATAAAGATCAGCAGAAAGTATTTAGAAAACTTGCATCATATGAGCCATTCGCATCAACAGAAACGATTTATATGTAATGATTGATAAAGAGCGCGTTAAAATAGACAATCGGCCAGTAAAGTTAAGAATTGAGTCAGAGCCTTACGCAAGATTTATAGGAAGAAAATACTGTGTAGTGATTGATGTGTACGATGCGAAATGGAAGCGAGAATACTATTTGATTATTGAGCCTCAAAGCCTGTCGCAGCCTTTATTTGACTTAGTTGAATCTGAAGGAGAGCTCAGCGGCTTGGTTGTTTGGGTAAACAAAGAATCAGACGAAAAGTATTCTAAATACCAAGTCGAACTTGCGTAGGCTTTATGAAAAAGAAGCGTTTTAACTGGCTCAATATTGGCAAGGCGCCAGGGGACGAGTTCGGGGTCTACTCCATTTGGAGTAAGAATCTCTGTATTTACGTAGGACTCGCTAAAGAGCAAAGCCTTCGTTCTAGGCTGTATCAACATTATAGCGGGAGTCACAACGATATATTAGATAAGTGGATAAAGTCGTCACATCCCCTGTGGTTTTTCTACGAATCTGTCGCGAATAATAATGCTATTGAAGCCAAGGAACGAGATAGAATTAAACGGTTTGCACCTATAGCGAATAAAGTTTTATTAAAAAAGGAACGCCAATATGGCAAGCTCATTACCAGCCTTTAGGGGCTCTTTTGGAAGCACTGAATTTTTCGTTTTGACAATGCAAGCTGGAGAGTTTGTTAGAACTATGACAGTTCCTAAAGAACTTGAAGAGTGGGAGGATCTGTCGCCAGAGGAAAAATTCCAAAGAGAGATTAACTACAAGAGAGTAGCGACTCATATTGCTCCATATTTGGCTCACGATGAAGACCGTTTTATTGGTGCATTTATTGTTGAGGTCAGGCAGGGTGACAAAATGCAGTTCGAATCATTAGTAGACGCTGGTGTAAAGTTTCCAAGAGCACTTCCCGATTCTTTAATGAACAAATTCGGTATTCTATACTTGGAAGGTTCAGAAGTTATGGTCCCGCTCGATGGTCAGCATAGGTTGGCGGCCCTGGAGTTTGCGATAAGTGGCAAAGATGAGAAAAAAAATGATATCAAGGGCTTGTCTGCAAATCCAAAAGTCGCAGCAGACACTTGCACAGTGATTCTTATTAGACATGACTTAGAAAAAGCAAGAAAAATATTTAACAAAGTAAACAAGTACGCAAAGCCTACTTCAAAAGCTGATAACTTGATTACAGATGATTCAAATTATATCGCCGTAATCACCCGAGAAAAGATTATTGGCGCCATTATTCCTGGACGACTAGTCAAGAGCGGTGTCGGTAATACACTGCCAAAGAGCGCCTCTGAATTTACAACGCTGTCGACGATTTATGAAATAGGTTTACGTGTTGAGGCTGCGTATACAGGAACCAAACCGGACTTAACAAAACTACCACGACCTGAAGACAAGGCATTGGCAGAGCAAACATTAGAAAAGTTTTGGGCATCGTTTCTTCAGATTGAACCGTACGCTCATTCGCTCGCCGATCCGACGGAAGATGGAGATCAACGTCGGATAGACATAAGAGAAGGATCCTTAGCAGTTAAGCCGATTGTCCAGCGTGTTTTAGCGGAGGTGGTTTTGGAGCTGCAGGTTGGTGTTGACGACGAAGATAAACTAAGTGTTCAAGAGATTGTTTCCAGAATTAATCAGGTAGACTGGAGTCCTGATAATGATATGTGGGCAGGTGTTCTTATCAGTAGCAGTAGGATTATTTCCGGCGCTAGTGCCCTAAATTTTGCGGCCCGATTTATATCATATTTACTTGGACAGCCATTAGCGGATATTGAACTTGATAAGTTGGAGGAATTGTATTCCGTGAATGTTCCTGGCAAGGAATTGCCGGAGCCTCTGTTTTGAAAACTTCTGTTTTGAGCCAGTTGAAGACGGTTTCGGTATTTTCACCGAGCAAGGGCGCAGAATCAGTCTCCACAGTGTGAGTAACATGCAATATTTTCTTTGGCGTATGCGAGCCCTCTGGTCCGTAGAGCGGAACGTAGACTCAGAGTTCAGGCTCAGTTTTCGACTACAGTGATGATTCTGCTACTTAGTATCTCGGTAAAGAACCGAATCTTTTGGGGCTGATTCATTCGGCGAGATATACTTATGGCATACATCTATACAAATATTGTTGGGATGCGGTTTCTTAAGCTTCCCGCCTCTTTCTTATCAGCAATAGATGTAGAAAAGTCGGTTTTAGTCAGAGAACCAACAAATCCGCACGATCCACATGCTATAAAATGTATTTTTGATGGTATCCATTTTGGTTATATCGAGAAGAAGAAATCAGAAAATTTAGGTTATCTATTAGCATCTTGCGGTAGCTATGCAATCAGGCTTATAGAATCCGGGGGAAACTATTACGGTATAAGGATTACTTTCAAAAGCAAAACGAAAGCTAGCGGAAATTATACCGGCGCTAGTTCAAAGTCAAAAAATAATAGTATCGGAGCGTGGGAAAATCCTTCAACAAATCCGTCGTCGCCCCACAAAAGTACCGTGCTCAACGAAAAAATTAGGCCTACTCGAGCGTTAGGAACGGAACTAGCTAAGGCAGGGGTTAAGGACAAAGATGTCGATTCAAAATCCGAAGCACGCAAAACTCCTGTAAAACAGGAAGAAGATAGTACTGATTCAGCAAGTTGGATGGTCTGGCTCATTCTCGGACTGGTGGTGTTCGTTTTTTTCCTTAAATGACATAGGAGACGCAAAAGGCTGTGATTTTTCTGGAGTTTTTGGTGTTTGACGAAACTCTATTTCCTTGAAATGCGAGAGCCTGACATTCGTGATTTGAATCAATGTATCTTCTTACCAATATCAGGCAAGCCAACGATCGGATATTATGCAGTTTGTTTTAGTTAGTTAGGTCCACTTATAGAGCGCCCGTGCAGACGCGAATGATAAGTTGGCACTGGAAGTTAGTTCTCATCACGAAGATATATGGCTTTGTTTAAGAGTGGTTGCGGTTGAAACTCTCCAACATAATCGAAAAAGTCTATATCCTGATCTCTCATTTTAATTTTTATGCGCTCTATTAAGTACGGTGTGCCACTTTCCCAATCTTTAAAGCGCATAAGACTTACTTTGCCAGACGTCATATGAGTCTTTATGAGTTGAATTCCCTCTAAATCCCCGTATAGCTGCGTGGCACACCCTACATAGATCCTAAGCTCTGTAGGTAGGTCACCTAAATAATCTCTGTGGAAGATATAGTCGTGCCCTTCATTAAATTCGCCGCATTTAAGTTTCTCGTACGCTTTGACACAGGCTTCTTCAATTAAAATCGGGTTTCCTACCGAAAAGAGTGCATTTCGAGCTTCTTTAAGGGCATCATTGTAAGACGAATAAAAGGCCTTGATATCCCTTTTTAGGCTTTCTGGCATAAGTGTTTGAGGCTTTCGCTTCTCAAAGAGGCCAAGTGCGAAGTAGACCAGTAAATCTTCTTTGCGCTTTTGCTGTGCTTCAGCAAATAACTCTTTTCCAAAATGAGTGACTAGAGCTTGATGAGCTTTATTGTGAGATCCCGCTACGCGTCGAATCTGGTCAGAGAACTCAAACTCATTGTTGGAGGGTATTCTGCCGAGTTCTAACGAGGTTTCCCAAAAATCAGTGAATAGATCAATGTGTTTATCTATAAGATCCTTCTTAATACTGATGTCACGAGTTTGTAACTCCCTTTGAGTTTTTTGCTGCCAGTCTCTCTTAATGTGTTGGCGTTCCAGTAAGAAAGATTGCTCCTCTATTTTGTCCTTGAATATTATGAAGATGCCTTGGCCGACAGCGATAGCATTTTCGCCAAGGCTTTTTTCTAAGAACGAACGAAACTCTGACTGGGCGTAGTATTTTTGAAACGTCTTCCTGCTAGTTACCACGCCGTCTTTGTATGGGGTGAATTGGCTGATCACGCTATCGCCGGCTATCATGACTGAGGCTATTAGTAATTTGTCAGCATAGCTCCAGGCCCGCTTGAGGCAGTCGATTCGCTCTTCTTTCTCTTCAATTACATTTAAAACGAACCCTAAATTCACGATGTCGCTATTAACGAGGAGCCCTTCCGGATTGTGTGCTGGATCCCACCCAGAAGCGTCCAGCCCATGTGCTTCTAATTCTCTAAGGTCGTCCCCTTTACCGCTTCCATAGTCCAATACAGACCAGTCGCCGTTCAAGTAATTGTGGCGAGCGAGGACCTGCATAGGTTGTGAGAGTTGATTCCGGTCGATAGCTGTTCTGTGTCTCTCGATATTATCAATGTTCGCTTCATTATTGGGGCTTAGGGTAACAGGGGCTTCGGCTTTCGGTTTGAGCCGCCCTTTCTCGTCGAGAAAGTATCCTCGAGTCGAGATAAGTCTTTCCCAGTTCTTTAAAAATCCTATCGTTCTGGTGTTTTCATAGAGTCCAGCGGCTTCGCCTTCCTTGGTTAACTCCTCAAACAGGGTTCTCAGTGGGTAGTTCTCGTCAACAAATGTTTCTTTGCGATGAAGGATCGGAGGGTTATCGGACTTCTCGTATACTGATTTTCTCATGGCAAGTTTTGCGAGATCTACGGTGTAGCTGTGCTGTAAAGGGGGGTAGCTGTTGCTCTCAAACGAAGGGTAGGAGAGAAACGCAACTTTAAAATCCCGTCGATAAAACTTAATGATATTCCAATCGTCATCGGGTATTTTTAGTGCATCAGCTATCTTGAAAATGAGCTTCGATAGAGTTTCAGGGACAGCGACTATGGCGCTTTCGTGAGTGTAGATAGAGTCTGGGAGTTTTTTACCGATGGTAATCTGATTAACGAGTTGCTTAAATTGAGGGTATTCCATGTCGATGCTCAGGCGCTACAG
>ERZ807291.8851-NODE-8851-length-11084-cov-4.267386_pt1 | contig 11084 bp, 9 predicted proteins | sample MGYA00521257_ERZ807291 | MGnify/ENA primary metagenome ERZ807291 (study PRJEB31413, sample SAMN03169783) | marine metagenome | biome: Marine; feature: Water; material: Subsurface seawater | place: North Sea | collected 2011-04-28 | depth 1 m m ...
TGAATTAGGTTTTGAAGGTTTGCTGCACCTAACAGGTTTCTCGCAGGAGTTTTCCATGTCACGCAAAGAGGATTTAGACCGTACTCGAGAGCTTTAATGACTTGCCAAGTGCTGTCCTTCCCTCCACTTACAGGTATCAAACAATCATATTGTTGAGCCTTATTTTTGGCTTGGTGCACTAATTGTTCAAACTGTTTTTTCCTATTATCCCAATCAATAATTTCTTTCTTTTCAGTACTTGCACAACCATTACAATTACCTTTATCGTCTAAAAGTAAGTTAGGGCGTGTATTGGGCAAGATACAAGTTTTACAGTAACTTAGTTGAGTCATTCTATAGTCTATTAACTTCGATTTGATTTTCCATAAAAATTTTCATATTAATAAAATTGAATAAAAATTTGCTTTCACTGTTAGGCAATTCTTCATGCTGAAGCAACAGCTCTATCTTATCCTTATTCACCAAATTATATACCGGACCATCATCTAATAAATATTCTCTTGTCTTGGGATCATAAATGTCTAAGAGGTCTTTTATTGGAGCGTTGAATCCAACCTTACGTCGCTCATCTAAAATACTATCTGGCACAATACCACGCATAGCATCCCTAAGTACTGCCTTAGCACGAGCATCTTGAATCAGATAACGTGATGGTATTGAATAAGCTAAGTCAAATAAACGGCGATCTAAGAACGGAGATCTATTTTCTATTGAAACTGACATCGAGTTTAAGTCATCTTCGTGTAAAATTACTGGCACAGTTTCTTCAAATAATTCATTTAACATTCTATTACGTAGTAGACTGGAAACATAATTATTCTCTGTATAAGATTCCATCCAATCTTTTTTTAAATAAGTAGCAAACAAATCATTTTGTAAGAATATGTGGTCACGAAACCCTGGATCTTTTATGTATAACTCAGGGTCTTTAAGATATGGATTACGCACTATATCAAACTGATATTTCTGCCAAGCGTTAAGAGCAGTTTTATATAAATTCTTGTTTTGAAAAACTTCATTCAGATAAAGATTATGGTGATCATAATACCCTGTAAATAGCTCATCAGCTCCAGTTCCACTAATAGCTACCTTGTAACCCTTTTCAGCCATAGACTGCATAAGTTTCCAATGTACATAATAACTAATAGTATAAACTGGTGCATCATGTGCATGGACTAAAGAGCGCAAATTTTCTAAAAAATTACTTTGTTCTAATCTTATTGGTGTATGCCGAATACCTAGTTCTTTCACTGATTGATCAACAAGTTTTTTTTCTTCATATCTTGAATCTGTATTCATAATGGTAAAGCCATGAACATCACAGCCTAGTATCTTAGAAGCAACAGAAATCAAACTATTAGAGTCCACTCCACCACTCATGCAAAAAGCCAAAGGAACATCTGAGCGCATACGAATCTTTACTGCATTAATTATTGCATCTTTGGTCATGGCCACAACATCTGCATAAGAAAGGCTCTCATCTTCAACTATTTGAGGCTTCCAATAGCCACAAGGTGAACTAATGCTTTCAGAATCTATCTTAAGATATGTTCCTGAGGGCAATTCTATTACTTCATTAAAAAATGTTTCTTTTTTTTTGTAAAGAGCTTTGTAGCCATTAACTAAACCTCGAAGTAAATGGTTCTCATTAACATTAGGCCATTCTCCTGCTAAAGCAGCTAGAGCCTTAACTTCTGATGCAAAATACAGGCCATTATTTTTATGCCATAAATATAGTGGCTTTTCACCGAACCTATCTCTGGACAAAATTAATCTACCTTTTTTTTCATCATACCAAGCAAAGGCCCACATACCCTCAAGTTTATTCAAAGAATCTTCTCCCCATTGAAACAGGGCATGACTCAGAACTTCAGTATCACCATTAGTTTTAAACACATGCCCTAAACTTTCCAGTTCTTTCCTAACCTCTATGTAATTATATATCTCTCCATTATAAATCAGAACAGTCTCATTATAATGAAAAGGTTGGTCAGACCGAGAGTCTGGATCAATAATGGCTAACCGACGATGAACTAAAGCGACACTTTTTTTTTGGTGACAATGAGTATAAAAACCTTCACCATCAGGTCCTCGATGTTGCAAAACCGTACTTGTTTTTTTAAGTTGAGAAAATCTAGGTAAAAATTTACCAATATATCCTGCTATTCCACACATGCTAAAATATACCCATTTTTAAATGAAGCATTTTTTAATTGTTCACACTTATATTTAATATCATACAAGATCATTTTGTTGGATGATTTGACCCATTTTTAATTCTCGAACAATCTTTTTACCAATTATTCTATTCTCATCTCCAGGAGGAAAGCCTTTACCAGGCCTTACCCAAATAAGATCATCCCATGCTAGAGTACTTCCTATTGACAATTTTCTAGCTGCAGCAATTGAACGTCTCCCCGCAATATTCATTTCTTTTTCACAATTTTGGGTTTTTTTTTCTTCTATACCTAGCATTACTTCAGCCTTTCGAACTTGGTCTACTAAGAGACGCATCTCTTTAGGATCAGCAGATAACTTGTGATCTCTAAAAGTAGAATAATTTTTATCTACAGTAAAGTGTTTCTCAATAATTCTTGCTCCAGCAATTACAGATAAAACAGCTGCATCAATTCCTAAGGTGTGATCTGAATAACCAATAACAGCTTGAGGAAAAAGTTTCTTAAGGTGTATGATGGATGCAATATTTGCCTGCTCATCAGGAACTGGGTAGCTAGCAACACAATGTAAAAGAGCTAGGCTTGGATAATCTTCTTTTTTATTAGCCCAAATCTTTGATATTTTATCATAAACTTTTTTTATTAAATCTAAATCAGCAACACCAGTGGAGACAATCATAGGCTTACCAAAACTTGCCACTGTATCAATCAATGGATAAAAGTTATTATCACCTGAGGCAATTTTAAAAATTGGCTGAATGGTATTGAGAAATTTCGCACTTTCAATATCAAATGGAGTTGAAAAAAAAATTAATCTTTTTTCTTTTGCAATCAGCGCTAATTGAGTAAATTGTTCATAACTTAATTGAAATCTACTCAATTGCTTTAATTTATCTTGATCTTCATTGGAAACATAATTTTTAGGAATAAATGTCTGAAACTTAACTGCGTCGGCACCAGCTACTGCTGCCTGACTAATCATTTGTTTAGCTAGCTCAAAGTTACCTTCATGATTGTTTCCAATTTCAGCAATTATGAAAACTTTTTCTTTTGTGTTAATGTTGCCTATTTTCATTACTTTTAGTGTTATTGATGCCTATGTAACACATAAGATGAAGAAATAATACTAAAGCCTAATTTTGCATAAAGAGCAAGAGATTCTGTATTCGCAATTTGTGTTCCTACTTCTATTACCTCATGTGAACCTAGACAATTAATAGACGCGTAAGAGATCATAGTTTTAGCTAGGCCTTTACCTCTATTTTTTTTATCTACCGCAATAAGATCAATTACAATTGTTTTATAATTTTTTCTAATAAGTTGAAGAAATCCAATAATATTTTTTTTATATTCTACAACCACCATCCATCTACCCCTTTTGCCAGAAAAATAATTTCCAGCCCACTCTTCTTTGATTTTACAAGCTACTTTTTTGGAAATCTGTGGATCAAAATTAAAACGATTGTGTTTAAAGGCAACTCTAGCAAGAGCTCGTACGCCTTTCTCATCACTAGGTTCAGCAAATCTGACATTGGTATTTTTAATCTCAATCATTTTTTTAGTTAGGGATAACTGGATGTTGTTATCAACAACATAAAAACCTAATTTTTGAAAATAAACTAATTTTTCAATATTTCCAGATGGTACCTTAGTCCATATAAACATTTTACCTTTGGGTAAATTTTGCTTTTTAAAGTTTTTTTCTGCTAATTGTAAACGGTAAGATTGTTTACCAATTATTTTAGATAACCAATTATCTAAAATAATATTTTTCAAAACTTCATCTCGCTTTATTTATCTTTATTAATAAGTTCTGGATTTTTTTCTGCAAACTTTTTATACCATTCTATATACTGCGGGTATCCCTTTTCTAAGGGCCAACTTGGATTGTAACCAATTAGATCTCGAGCCTTATCTACATTTAGAGTGCCTCGTTTGGGCATAAGCTTATCTCGTTCAACATTTTTTATGTTGATTTCTGGAAAATGTTGTTTGATAATTTTTGCCATGTCTGCCACTGAACAAGCTTTACCATAAGTTAAATTAAATGTTTGATTTAAAGCATTTTTGTTTCCGATACATCGAGTGATTCCATCAACTAGATCTTCAATATAAGTGAAATCTAATGCCTCTACCCCATTATCTGACATTACAATATCTTTACCAAACAAGGCATTTTCAATAAAAATCTGACCCACTCGACGGCTAATGCATCGCTCACCATAAAGGGCTGATGGACGTATAATAGTATAAGGCAAATCAAACGTCTGATTATAACCAATGACAATTTTTTCAGAGCCAAACTTTAGAGCCCCATAAATACCCAAAGGGTTACAATGGCTATCTTCATTTACCTGATCACTCTCAAAATTTCCATAAACCATACTAGAAGAAAAAAAGATAAACTGCTCAACGTTTGACGTTTTCCCCCTTGCCCAATCCAATGAGTTTTCAAGTGTACGAAAACTATGATCAAAGGTAGAATAAGGATCTTTGTTAGAACGGTTTGCATGGGAAACTGCTGCAAGCTGCACAATAACCTGTGGATCGATATCACTTAACAGCCTGCTCATTACATGATAGTCTCTTGCATCCTGTACTTTTAAATTTATTTTTGCGTCTCTTAGAAGTTTGGCTCTCTCCATAATAAGAGCGTTAGACAATTCAGGGTGAGGTAGATTATCTACATTATCTACCAAAGATAAAAGGTTATTTACTTGCATACCATCAATGATAGATACTTTTGCCCCTAGAGATTGGAGGTTTATTGCAAGATTATGTCCTATAAATCCTGCTCCACCAACTAGTGCTATTCTTTTACCTTTGAGTTCTTTAAAGTCATTCATTATATCATCTCTATACATTTTTTAAGTTCTATTGCAATAGTCTCCATATCCTGAACTGTAAGATGTGGGCCTACAGGCAACGCAATCATGCCATCGCTTATCCGTGCAGCATTAGGGTAATTAATTTGATCATAGCCATATTTATCTTGATAGTACTTCATTCTTGGAACAGGTTGCGGATAATATACACTTGAGCCAATACCACTCTCACTAAGTGTAGTAATAATTTCAGCACGTTTTGAAATAAACTTTTTATCAAGTAATGCTCCCAGACAATAATAACAACTCTCAAGGTAACCATCTGAAGGTTGCGGCAGAACGTGGAGGCCATCAATATCTTTCAAATGATTTTCTAAGGCAATAAAATTATTTTTTCGTTTTACTAAAAACCCAGGCAGCTTGTCTATCTGGACCACACCAATTGCTGCATGAATTTCACTCATTCTGTAGTTAAAGCCTAGAGCAATAGAATCATATACACCAGGAATTTTTCGCTCTTGGTGAGTACGATTTACACCAAATGCCTTAAGCAATGTTAATTTTTGAGCTAAATCTTTATCTCGTAGAATAATTATACCTCCTTCAGCAGTAGTTAAATGTTTTACGGGGTAGAAAGAAAAAACTCCAGCATCTCCATGAAGTCCAACATGTTTACCATCAATTTTAGCACCAGGAGCAAGAGCACAATCTTCAAGTAAAAAAAGGTTATGTTTTTTAGCAATATTTACAACTTTGGGCATATCTACAGGTACTCCAAGGTAATGAACTAATGCAATTGCTTTAGTTTTGGAATTAATAGCAGACTCAATTGCCTGTATATCAATATTACCTGTTTTTTCTTCAGCATCTATAAACACTGGTCGAGCTCCAGTGAGTTCCACTGCATGTGCTGTGGCCACATGTGTTTGTGCTGGAACTATAACTTCATCTCCTGGACCATAACCAAGAGCAAAATAAATCAGGTGCATACCTGCAGTGCATGAGGAAACACTGACTGCATGAGGAGCACCTGTGAAAGCTGCAAACTTATCCTCAAACTGAGTAGCTACTGGACCATGAACAAGAATTGATCCATCCATTACTTTCATGACTGCATCTTTTTCTTCCTGACCAATCATTGGTTTTCCAAAAGGTATATTTTTCATAGAAGTCTTAATGATAAACTAAAAAAATTTTAAAAAAAGTTATAAATATTCTATGATCACAGAATTTTCTGAATTAACTGCTTGCTCAGCAGCTAGGCATACACTCATTACATCAAAAACTTCAGTTTCTGTTACTAAAGTATTTTGATCATTTTGTACCAATGAACTTATAAAAGAAATTAACGCCTCACTTCTCATTGTTTTTGCTGGGTAAATTGCACTTTCTGGTCTGAAATCTTGATTTGGATTACTTGAGTCAATCCATACTGTCCCTGTAGAGTCGTGAATAAAGCTGTTATTTTTACCAAACACTTTCAGGGTATGAAAGTGAGGGTGTACACATCCCCCATGTGCAGTTACTTTAACACTCATTTGATTTTCAAATCTAAGTATCAACATGGCAAAATCATTATGACGCTGTGATGTGCCAGCAGCAATAATGCGACTACCAAAAGACTGGACACTGATGGGTTTTTTGCCAGTTATCCATAAAATAAGATCCACCATATGAACGGCAGCTCCATGAATAATAGAAAAAAAATCTGCCTGAGCTCTCCATCCAGAGATCATCTTTTCTTTGCGTCCCCAAAAATAATCAGCTTCCAAATGGTATATCTCTCCCATCTGATTTAAAAGTACAGCTTCTCGAACTTTTTTAAAAAGGGGGCATGTTCGTAATACCATATTAGAAGAAAGACGCAGATGCGGATGAGCTTTCAATGTTTGATATATATTTTGAGATTCATTTTTTGTAAGGCAAATAGGTTTTTCAACATAAACATGCTTTCCCTTTTTTAAGGCCATCACCACTTGTTGATGATGAAATTCATCATAAGAAGCTATACAAACTAAATCAATATCTGGATCATTAAATATATCTTGGTCATCTTGAGTTTGTTTTGCTTCTGGCAATTCTAAGCCAAGCTTACAAAGTCTATCTTTATCAAAATCACATATCCAAACTAATTGGCAGTCAGGATGTGCTGACAAAGCTCTTGCTTGATGAGCTCCAACACCAAGACCAATTACTGCTGTCCTAATTTTTTTTATTTTCAAATTCATTGTTTTAGCAAAGGAAATAAATCTTCACAATCTGCATCATTAGCTAAATACCATGTTTTAATTTTTTGTAAATCTTCTGGTTTATCAACTGCCAGTTTTAAATTTAAATCTACAGGTTTTGCACATTCTAGATTATATATTTTAAAATCTTTAGAATGATTATAAAAATATTTAGTTATATGTTCCTGGTCTTCATTATTAGTGATGTTTTTTTCTAACTCAAGAAATGTTTTAGTTTTTACAAGCTCAACACTCATGCCTGCAGGAAATGTTTTTGGAAAAACATTGGTAACTAAATCATTTAAATTATTTCTATAAATAGATACTGCTTCATCAAATAAGAATGGTAACAATAAAGGACTGTCACCACATACTCTAAAAAAAGCATCACATTTAAATTTATTTAGTGTTAAAACAAATCGACTAAATACATCATTATGAGATCCACGCACTACTTCTATGCCTAGATATTTTGCGTACACTGCTAACGGATCATCCGTATGATTTTCACTAGTTGCTAAGATAATTTTTGGATTGACTTTTGTTATTTTAATTCGATCCACAACATGAGCTAATAGCGGCTTACCCAAAAAAGGAGCTAACATTTTGCCAGGATAACGTTCTGAGGTCATCCTACTTTGTATAATAGCTATAATTGACATAAATTTTATTTATCTATTAGTTGTTAGTATTCGCACGGAAATTTTCGTTAACTTTAATTAATTCTTCAAATGTACCTTGGTTTTCTAACTCACCATTTTTCAACAAATAGATTTGGTCACACTTTTTTACCGTGCTTAAACGATGAGCTATTATGATAATAGTGATATCTTTATTAAGATTGTATACTTCATTCATTACCGCTTTTTCGGTTTGGTTATCTAAGGCACTTGTTGCTTCATCAAGAATTAACACTTTTGGGTTATGGTATAAAGCTCTTGCAATTCCTATACGTTGACGCTGTCCACCTGATAATCTAACCCCACGCTCACCAATTGTTGTTTGATATTGTTTTGGTAGTTCACTTATAATAAACTCATGTAAATTTGCAATTTTTGAAGCTTTTTCAATATCTGCTTGGATAATATCTTTAGGATCTACTCCAAAGGCAATGTTTGCAGCTAAAGTATCATCTGAGAGATAAATATGTTGTGGTACATAGCCAATACAACTTTGCCATGATCTAAGATTAGAATTATCTATAATTTTTTCATCAACTTTTAATGATCCTTTGTTTGCTTGAAGAAGTCCTAGAATAATATCAACAGTAGTAGTCTTTCCACTCCCCGTTGATCCAACAATGCCTACTTTACTTCTAACAGGAATATTAAGTTCTATATTTTTTAATACATGATTTGAAGAATTTGGATAATGATAATAAATCTGATCTAGTGAAATTGAATTATCAAATTTCACAGGATCTTTGAGTTCAAAACTTTTTACTGAATTTAAGCTTTTTAAGTCCGTGTGTAGAGCGTCTAAAGCAGGTCCAGCAAATCTCAATTGTGTAAATGCTACATATATATTTTGAAGCGCAGGCATTAAACGATAACCTGCAAAAGCATATAGCGCTATTACAGGGATAGCATTAATGAATGCTCCACTTTGAGACATAAAATAGAGACTTAAAAGCAACATCCCTCCAAAAGCTACTGCCTCTAAGGCAAAACGCGGTAACTGACTAATAATTTTGACTGATGATTGATGTTTAGCAAATGTTTTTGCAGGATCATCGAAACGATTTACATATATATTCTCAAGTCTACCTAATTTTATTTCTTTTGATGCACCAAAAGCTTCACTTAAAATTGTAAAACGCGCCTCATTTGCTTTTAAACGTTCTTGTCCAATTTTTTTTAAATAATTACGTGTAAAAATATAAATAAAAGCATAAGTTCCTCCCAAAGCAACTCCAGATATTAATGTCAATAATGGATCATTTATAACTAATAAAGTTATAAGAGCAACAACAACTGCACCATGGGCAATAAGAGTTATCATTGGCTGGATACCCATACCTATGACCATTCCAACTTCAGATAATATTGACTTTCCAAGATCTGCGCTGTTTCGATTCAAGAACCAACTATAAGGTTGGTTTAAGTAACCTTCAACTAAACGTTTGCCAATACTATATTCTCTCATGGTAATAAAAAGTGTTTGAGCGTAATTTGTGAGAGCTTTGAAAGCTAAAGAAACTATTAATAACACAAACACAACTAGTCCAAACATAAATACAAATTGATTTTTATTTTCTACACCAAAAATACTTGATGATTGAAATATAAAATTAAGTATTGAATTTGTTTCAACCAAATCTGGGTTAGTTAATACCGCCATAAATGGAAGAATAGAGGCTACTCCTAGCATATCCAGTAAAGCCATCATCAATATCATTAATAATAATAAGATCCCCTGCTTACGTTCTTTTCTTGAAAGCAGGTATAAAAGTTTTTTAAAATTTTGCATTACCTAATCATTTAAAAATTTATCTAAAAAATTAGATACATTATTCCAAGGATCACCTTCTGGCCATATAACTTTTTTAAAGCAATCATTATTTTTGTGGCTATTTTTAGAATAATTATCTATTGCTTTAAATAATTCAATTTCTTCATTAATTATAATGTCTCTTGGAGCATTTTCTAGCCACACAAAATTAATATTTTTTTGTGCTACAAAAGATAAAAATAATATTTCTTTATCTTTTAAAACTGCCTCAAAAATCCCAGAACTTCTCCAAAAAAGAACTAGATCAGTGTTTTCTACTGCATCAACTAATGTAGTTTTTTCATCCCAAGCATCTCTTAAGATTTTAGGAGGCTTCATACTACTCATCCCTCTAACATGGGGAACTATTTTAAGATCAATATTATTTTTTGACACAAGTTTTTCCATCAACCTCATCATTCTGTTCCAGTCACCAGTGTGATGTTTGGGAGAGGCTAAAACAAGTACTCTTTTATTTTTAAAGTTATTAGATTTATTTTTTTTAATATATTTATTTAAAATAGATGACCAATAATTAGAATAACGTAGATTGCCAGTTATTATTTTTTTATGTGCAATATTTTCATTAGCTTGCCATATATTTGATGCTAGAAAGACATCTTCATAAGGAAGAGATGAGTGAGTTTTTATTGTTGAAGTATCTTTAGACGTAAAGTGGACTGGTCCATGACCTGTTCCTATAATTTTAGCTTTTCTTTGCATTTCAGTTAAAAAACTGTTTAGAACTTTCCTGCCCTTTTCCCAATGATCAACAAAAATAAGAGTGGTACTTGTATCATCCAATAATTTTAAAGCTAGATTTTTACCAATCAAATTACTATCAATTATACTTAAAAATTTATTAGAAATTTTTTTAATTTTAAAAAAAGTTTTTATACCGTCAGGAAAGTACTTAGTTTCAACCAATCTATTTATTAAAAGCCAAATTCTACAAAATAAGAATTGAACAAATCTTTTTTTTCCAAATTTAAAAATTTCACTTTTATAAGTTTGTATATTGTAATCATCAAAAATTTTAACAATATTTTTTTTTGCGATTACTTTGTTTGTAAAAAAATCTTCTCCATAAATAAATGTGCAAGGTATATTTTTTTTACTACACAATACTGCGTATGGAGCTAGATGATCGAGAGCATTAACAGAATATGCATAAAATATTACTTTTATTTTTTTAGTCATTGCTAGCATTCACTTAATTATACAGAAGTATAATTGATTAGATATTATTATATTTTTTTTTATTTTTCATTTGTATTTCAGCTAACTGAAAATCTATTTTTGTATCTATATCAATAGATTCAGTATCATTAATATCAAAAAAAATATTTTTTTTTGATATACGA
>ERZ807291.8854-NODE-8854-length-11083-cov-7.410591_pt1 | contig 11083 bp, 9 predicted proteins | sample MGYA00521257_ERZ807291 | MGnify/ENA primary metagenome ERZ807291 (study PRJEB31413, sample SAMN03169783) | marine metagenome | biome: Marine; feature: Water; material: Subsurface seawater | place: North Sea | collected 2011-04-28 | depth 1 m m ...
AACGCTCTCTCCCAACTATCGACTCAGTCGTTTGTAGAAAAAACCTTCCTTTTTCATACGCTACATCTGTCAATCCATCATCCGGATCTCGACCATCTAACTCTAAATACAAGTGAGTGTCAGTTTCTCTTCCTTCTTTTTCTAGTTCATCTATCGTATTCACTAAATCACCCATTCCCAACTTTGTGAGCATGTCAGCGTAGGGTTTACCAAATATTTTCTCCATTATTCGCTGTTCGAAGTATACCGTAAACCCTTCATTTAACCAGAAGTCGTTCCACGTTTCATTGGTCACAAGATTGCCACTCCAGCTATGAGCTAACTCGTGAGCTATAAGAGACACCAAGCTTCTGTCACCCGCTATAATCGTCGGTGTAGCAAAAGTCAGTCTTGGGTTTTCCATTCCTCCAAAAGGAAAACTTGGCGGAAGAATAACTACATCATACTGCCCCCACGCATAGGGTCCGTAGAGTGCTTCAGCACTATCTATCATACTCTGCATACTTTCCAATTCATACACTGCCTTATCTAGCATTTGAGGTTCAGCAAATACCCCTGAGTTCCTTCCCATACGCTGATACTCTAAATCGCCAACCGTGAGGGCGAGCAGATAAGAACTTATTGGCTGATCCATTTTAAACGTATATACTCCATCTGCACTTTTTGTAGTTCCGTTCTCTGCACTCATCAGTGCGATTAAATTTGAGTCCGTTTTTATTTTAGCATCATACGTGAATTTTACTCCAGGTCCATCTTGGCATGGCACCCACGTGCGAGCAAGAATGGCCTGAGACTGGCTGAATAAGAAGGGATGTTCTTTACCCAGTGTTTGTTCTGGGGAAAGCCACTGCAATGCTTTTGCATCTGGACTGGTAGCATATGAAATCTTTACCCATTTCGTAGTAGGCTCTATGACAATACTAAGAGCTTGTCCCAAAATATCACTCTCCTTTCCTAACGAATAGGTAGTTGATTCCCCATTATCAAGAATTATCTCCTCAATTTCTAAGTTTCCCACATCCAAAACAAGCACCTCAGACTGCGTTAAATTATCGAATTCTAGTCGTGCACTTCCACTAAGCACTTTTCTGTCAAAATCGGTAACAAGGTCAAGCGAGAGATGCTTTACTCTGACTTCATTAAAATTGGCAAACGAATGGTCATCTTTTTGTAATTTTAAAAAATCGCTAGAATCCTTGTCTTTAGGACTCCCGCATCCCGAAACTGCTACTACCATGACCCACATGATCATCCACAACTCTTTTCTCATCCTTTCTTATTTGTTTGCCTACAAAGTAAGCCATTACGGCTTAACGACGTATAATCAATTGTCACAATTTATTAATCCACAATTGCTCAACTTGTTTGAAATAAAAAATAGAGTATTTTCGTTGACCTAAAAAATATAGCATAACATATGGTTATATTTAGATAGGCTTACAAGAAATGAAACATATAATTCTTACACTACTATTTTTTAGTGCGGTTGGCATCACTGCCAATGCACAGTCTTGGGACGATCAGTCTTGGGACGACTCTGGTGATGGATGGGGTGATGACTCAGACCAAAGCACAGACGACCAAGGAGATTATAACTACGACCAAGGTTCTGGCAGCACCGCTAGTGACTTCACAGATTCCTCTAGCGGAGATGATAGTTGGGGAGATGACGGTGGCTGGGGAGACGACGGCGGATTTGACTACGGGTCAGGTGGAGACGGTTATGTCCGTTCTGCTAGACCTACTACAGAGCATAAGCCATATGAGCGCTTTACCGGAATGCCATATGATAGTGCTTCACAGTTAGTGACTTACGTAGAAATAGTAGAGGTAATAGTACCGGATAGGTTTTTAGATCTAGGTGGAGAAGATTACTCTATTTCTGACTCGTTATATGCGCGTGCTATTAGCTGGATGCAAACTCAGTTTGGAAAAAGAGAAGCCAAGCAAATGATAGATAGAGCTGGTGTAGCCACTTCAGGAAAAGAAGGGCAAACAATAAAAGCCTACGTAACTATGCCACTAGTGGTGCAGCTCAATAAGTATCAGACTGTAGAAGCAGGAACTATAGAGTTCGACATGGAGTTACGCTTCAAAGATGAAAGGTACAGATACAAGTTTGAGAATTTCATACACGTTCAAAAAAGCTCAGCAGGAGACAAAACTCCAGATGAGACGTATATGGAGTATTACTTGACCGCTAAAAGGAATATTAGAAACAACGATAAAATACTTATCGCCTGTAATAACCAAATGAACAAATTAATAGACGGTCTGAAAGCTACGTGCGAAGCGACTCCGTTTATCGATGATGATGACTGGTAATACGAAGCATCACTAAAAATGCTAAAATCCCTTGCGTATACGTAAGGGATTTTTTTATATAAATAGATTTAAACACCCTGCTACTCGCTACATATAAACTAAACCCATAGACTATCAATGACAAGCAATACACAAGAATGGTTAGACGCAATTAAACATCTACGACTGCATTTTTCCTTGCTGTTACTGCCGGTGTATCTGTTCGCATTGTCACAGGTTCAGGTAGTAAACGCAACCAATGCCATCATCACCTTTGTAATTTTACACATACTCGTATACCCTGCAAGCAACATATTTAACAGCTATTATGATAAGGATTTAGGCAGCGTAGGAGGACTCAAAAATCCACCACCATCGAATAGAAAAATGTTATGGCTCGCTAATATTCTTGATCTTCTGGCTTTATTACTCGCCCTTTTTATCAGCAATACAATTGCCTCTACATTAGCATTTCCTATCTTTGTATTGGTCTACATAGTAGCTTCACGTCTTTATAGTTATAGACCTATACGATTAAAAGCCTACCCTTTTATCGGGTTCCTTGTTACCCTTTGTTTCCAAGGGGCGTTTACCTTTCACTTAGCTTTCAAGGGTTGTTACGACAGCTTCAGCAGCTGGCCACCCAATGCAATGGTATTTCCAAGTAACACATACATTTTTGCGCTCTTGGCATCCTCTTTCCAAATAGGAGCCATCTACCCCCTTACCCAAATCTACCAACACGAAAGCGATCTGGCAGACGGGGTTACCACGTTAAGCTATAAACTCGGATACAGAGGTACATTCATATTCGCTGGTGCTATGTTTGGTATCGCTACATTCTTCTACTACCTGCACTTTAAGGAAACCGACATTAATTCGTTTTACCTATTTACCACAGTTCAAGTCCCAATCATTGTCTATTTCATATATTGGGCAAGGAAAGTGTGGCACAACACTCAGTATGCCGACTATAAACATACCATGTATATGAACGTGATTGCTGCAGTGATTTTAAATCTATTCTTCCTTTACTTGGTTATAACATGATACATTGAGTTACATCGTAGACATAGGAACCGCCGTACCCAAACACTCACTTTCACAAGATGAATTTTACGCTATCTATTCCTCCATGACTGAGGATACAGACATACAGCGTAAAATCAAATTTCTAACTTCGAGAAGTGCCATAAATAAGCGGAACTGTATAGAGCCAGATATCAAAAAGCTCGTAGCTATGCCCCTAGAACAAAAGCTAGCCGTCTATCACTCATCTGCGCTGGAACTCGCTATAGAGGCCATAGAAAACAACACCGCATTTAAAGCGAATAAAGATACTATCACCGATATTATTTTCATCAGCTGTACCGGTATGCAAGCTCCAGGAGTAGAGATCGACCTTATTAACCACTTTAACCTCAATACGAACATCAGACGCTACAACGTGAATTTCATGGGCTGCTATGCAGCACTGACGGGACTGCGCATGGCCAATGATATTTGCAACACCCCAAATAGAACAGTCTTGATGGTCTCAGTGGAGCTCTGCACGCTTCACTTTCAGCATAAATTTATAGACGACTACTTACTGTCTAACTCCATTTTCGCAGATGGAGCAGCTTCCGTCCTACTCTCATCTGCCGCCAAAGGTGCCAAACTCCAGCTTAACGATTTTGAGTCTCGGCTAATACCCAACTCTAAAGATGAAATGAGTTGGAAAATATCTCCAGACGGTTTCTTAATGACGCTGTCTAGTGATGTTCCAAAGAGCATTAAAGCCTCGCTTGAGGAACAACACCTGTTTGGCAGAGAGCCGAATACCACCGGGTGGGCAATACACCCAGGAGGAAAGCAAATCGTAGACGGCATAAAATCCAGTTTGCACCTAGATGAATCGGAAGTATTGGCCTCTAGAAAAGTACTCTTGGAAAATGGAAACATGTCCTCCGCCACGATACTCTTCGTACTCAAAGAGATGCTCACCAACAGACCCTCTGATAAAAAGGAATTTATCGCCTGTGCTTTTGGTCCAGGACTTACCTTGGAGTCAGCACTTATATCCTATGTTTAAGCTTCGCTCCCATACCAAGGAACTACTAGACGGAAAAGTAGCTGATAAAGACCTGATTCTTAACTTAAAAGAACTCCATTCAATCAACACATTACTAGGAGGTTACACTATATCCATAAATGCTATAAAGAAAATAAATCTTCAAAACCAAAATATAGTAGACATAGGCTCCGGAGGAGGAGATATGCTACACGAGATATACAAATACACGCAAAAGAAGAATGTATCATGTAACCTATACGGAGTAGACCTAAAAGAAGTCTGTACCGCATATGCCTCGGCTCGTTTACCGAAACAACTATCCTTCATAACGGATGATTACAGAAATGTCAATAATCATATCAACCACATAGACATTCTGCATGCGTGTCTATTTACCCATCACCTCAGTGACGACGAGATTATACAACTTGTCCGCTTCGCTATAGAAAATAAAAGTATTCTAGTAATCAACGACTTGGAAAGAAGTGCATTGGCCTATTATTTAATTAAAGGCTTGACACAAGTCTTCTCCAAATCACATCTGGTTAAAAACGACGCGCCTCTTAGCGTTCTGCGGGGATTTAAGAAAAAGGAATGGATAACGCTGCTGAACAAAGCCGGAGCACGTGATTATTCAGTAAAGTGGAAATGGGCATTTCGCCATCAGATTATAGTCCATGGATAAGTATGATGTAGGCATAATAGGTGCAGGAATAGCAGGCAGTTGTTTGGCTATCTTATTAGCAGATGCAGGTAAAAAAGTAGTAGTCTTCGAAAAAGAGGATTTCCCCAGTCACAAAGTATGCGGAGAGTTTATTTCCTTAGAGTCGTATGCCTTTTTTAAATCACTAGGTCTTCCACTGGATGATTGGAACCTTCCCATTATTAAACAGTTAAAACTCACCTCACAAAAGGGTGGTGAATTGAATTCCAAACTCAACATCGGGGGGTTTGGTCTCAGTAGGTATAAACTAGACTATGAACTTGCAGAACAGATGAAACGTTCCGGGGTTACTTTTTACGCTAAAGAAAAGGTGCTATCTGTTGACAATAAAACAATTACCTCTACAGATCATAAAATCCTTGCAGATCTAATAGTGGGTTCGCACGGCAAATATGCCGCAGGATACCTTAAAGCGTCAAAAGCCACATCTAACCGCAACTTCTTAGGTGTAAAATACCATATCAAAGGAGATTTTCGGGACGATTTGATTTCGTTGCATTCCTTCGATGGAGGGTACTGTGGTATGAGTAAGGTAGAAGACGACCTCTATTGCCTGTGCTATCTAGCAGACGCTGCCAAGCTAAAAGAGCAAAACAACTCCATAGAACAATTAGAGAAAAAGGTACTTTGGAAAAATGAAAGACTCAAAGAAGTATACCAAAAAGCAACATTCGTTTGGGATAAACCCTTAGTAATAAGCAATGTGAAATTTAACAAACAAACACTGTTTAACGATCAAATGCTCTTTGTAGGTGACGCCGCGGGAAGTATCAGCCCTCTCAGTGGCAATGGCATGAGCATAGCAGCTCGAAGCGCTCTTCTTCTTTCACAATTAATTCTAGAGCATACTGATTTTAAATCTCTTACTAGCAAGTATAACAAAGATTGGGATAGCCACTTTGGCGGCAGAGTGAACAAAGCTGAACTACTCAATTCGATTATGCTCAACCCTACGTACCATCATTGGATACTGAAGCTGCTTAACTCCATCAAACCTCTTCGAGACAAAGTCGTAAATGACATGCAGGGAAAACCCTTTGTAAGGAATACGCGCATTATTCGTCAATTGGGATGAGATAGCCATCAAAAAAAAACCAACAATGAAGAAATTAAACATACTACTAGCGTTCGCTTTCATATCTTTAGCAGCCATTGCCGCTACTAGCTGGACACCTACTACAGGCGCTGTAGTTTTTCATATCAAAAATGCAGGAATCACAGTAGACGGTAAATTCTCTGGACTAGCGGCAGCTATCAAATTTGATGAGAATGACCTAGCCAACTCAAGCATCTACGCATCTGTGAAAGCAGCTACGGTAAATACAGGCATAGATAAGCGTGACGAGCACTTGCGCAAAGCAGAGTACTTTGATGTAGCAAATCATCCTAAGATAGAACTACGTTCTACTTCATTTACGAAATCTGAGAGCGGGTTTACAGGTCAATTTGATGTTACCATAAAAGGTAAAACAAAGAATTTAGCGTTACCATTTACTTTTGACAATAAAGGCGAGACTGGTACTTTTAAAGGAACGCTTAAACTAGACCGTCTTGATTTTGGTGTGGGAGAAAGCGGATTCATACTCAGTGATGATGTAAAAATAGAAATCACCCTAAACGTCAAGCAATAAGGGTATATATTAATAAGGCAGCCGTGCTCCCTTTTTTAGTTACTCTTCAAACAACTCCACCTTCTTGGTCTGAGTCACTAAGTCGGTAAATTTCCCTTTGTATTTGGTAGCACGTACGATGTGATTATCTATCCAATGGTAGTTTCCTCCGCGTGGTTTACCATAGAGTACTCCGTGGTGTTTAAACCCATGCTTCTTTAGCCATGCATCGGTAACTTCTTTGTGCTCAACAGTTCGGGAAGTAAAAAATGTAATTATATGCCCTTCATCGTACCAACGATTTAACGTCTCCAAAGCGTCTGGGAATGGCTCACACGTCACCATTCTCTCTGGTTCTTCGTTTGGCACATCTTCTGTGATCGTCCCGTCTATATCAATCATATAATTTTTAATATGACTGGGTAATTGAGGGCTTATAAGGTTCCCGTCTTTGTCAAATAGTTCGTTGAGGTCTTGTTCGTTTGGCATACTTCACGAAAGTACCTCTGCATCATCAAATTTCGCAACATCTCTGAATCTTTCTAATTCACGAGTTATCCGCTTAAACACAAATACGGCAACCGCTGCATCATCGATTAAGCCTATCGGACCTAAGGCAAGCGCGGGTAAAAGATCCAAAGGGTTTAGGATGTACAACAGGCCAACGAGTGAAAAAAGAATAGTTCGTTTTTTGATGCGATACTCTCCCTTCCACACTGCTCGTATCATTTTTATAAAGTCTTTTGCATCGTCTTCCCAGGTCGTATAGTTAGCAGTAGCCTTCTTGGCTCCTTTCAATCCTTTGAGGATGGATATCGTTCCCAGTAATTTCTTCATCTTTCGTATCTTATTTTAAATTATAATTGTCACCACCTTGGCCACACCTAATACTAAACAAAAAGCGTACCTACAGCTGCATTTGGCAGTGTTTCTATTTGGGTTTACCGCTATTCTCGGTAAACTGATAACGCTTGAGCAGACCGCTTTGGTATGGAATCGCTTATGGATAGCAGTTCTTGGACTCATTTTTATTCCTAGGGTATTCAGAGGTATTCTATCCATCAAAAAGTCTAATTTACTTATATTTTCAGGCATCGGGGTATTGGTTGCCTTACACTGGCTCACCTTTTATGGTAGTATCAAAGTAGGAAACAGTGCTTCGGTCACGTTAGCTTGTCTCGCTACTTCATCTCTTTTCACTTCCATCTTAGAGCCTCTCATCACCAAATCCAAGTTTCAATGGGTGGAACTCCTCTTGGGACTTCTGGTCATAGTGGGCATTTATTTTCTGAGTGGCGTAGGCGAAGCATACTATTTGGCAATTGTTATAGGTATCATTTCCGCATTTCTTGCTGCACTATTTAGTACGCTGAACAAGAAATATATCACCGGTCAAAACTCACTGTCCGTTAGTACCATAGAGCTAGCTGCAGGATTTATCTTTATATCTGTGTGCTATCCGATACTTCAACACCTATTTCCTCAGCCACAGTGGTTTCCTACAGGCAATGACTGGTGGTGGCTCATTGTTCTTGGTTTACTATGCACGAGTCTAGCATTTGCACTTTCTTTGGAAGCGCTTAAAGAAATTTCAGCTTTCATTTCCAACTTAAGTATCAACCTAGAACCTGTTTACGGCATATTGCTGGCTATCTGGATATTAAACGAGGATACACAACTCAATTTTGATTTCTATCTAGGCACTGCCATCATTTTAGTGGCGGTGCTATTGCACCCTATTATTACTAAGGTTCAGAAGAGAAGACTAAAACTTCCTGCCAAGCACATTTAATGGTGTCTGCGAGCGTATAAGCGTCACAAGACAGATTTCACTCCGCTTTTTTCATCGAGTAGGTCCTATTCAGCGTGCTTTATTTTGAACAAGAAGTCTAGAAAAGAATAAATAGAGTTTAAAGTTTATGTAAGTATTCTATTTAAACTTCTGAATACCCTTTGGCTTTCACTTATTTTTGCGGCTTATGCCGAAAAGACATCTCATCACTTGTGCCCTCCCGTATGCCAATGGTCCTGTTCACATAGGTCACATTGCAGGTTGTTTTCTCCCGTCTGACATTTACAATAGACACCTACGCATGCAAGGCAAAGAAGTACTGTTTGTGTGCGGTACAGATGAGCATGGTGTGCCCATTACCCTAAAGGCTAAAAACGAAGGAAAAACACCTCAGCAAGTAGTAGATGAAAATCATCAAATCATAGCTCAAGGTCTGAAAGACTTTGGAATACACTTTGACACCTTTAGCAGAACAACGCATAAACTACATCACGAAACAGCACAAGGTTTTTTCAAGACACTGTATGATAAAGGTGTATTCGTAGAAGAAGTGACTGAGCAAATGTATGATGAGGAGGCGAAGCAGTTTCTAGCAGATCGCTACATCGTAGGCACGTGCCCAAACTGTGATTATGACAATGCATATGGTGATCAATGCGAAAAGTGTGGACGTGCGAGTAGCCCGGCAGAACTTATAAACCCCAGATCTGCCCTTACTGGAAATAGTCCAATACTAAAAGAAACAAAAAACTGGTACCTGCCGTTGGATAAAATCCAAGAAGAATTTCTAAATGAGTGGGTCAATAACAAGAAAGATACTTGGAAATCAAGTGTTTATGGGCAATGTAACAGTTGGCTCCAAGAGGGGCTAAAACCAAGAGCTATGACGCGTGACCTGGACTGGGGAGTCCCTGTACCTGTAAAAGGAGCAGAAGGCAAAGTGATGTACGTATGGTTTGATGCACCCATAGGCTACATCACCGCTACCAAAGAAGCTGCTGGTGACGATTGGGAAAAATGGTGGAAAGACTCTGAAACAGAGCTTACCCATTTTTTAGGAAAAGACAATATCGTATTTCATACAATCATATTCCCGGCTATGCTGCACGCACATGGTGAGTTCATACAGCCTACCAATGTGCCCGCTAATGAGTTTCTAAACCTGGAAGGAGATAAGATATCTACGAGCCGAAACCACGCTATCTGGCTGCACGAATACCTCGAAGAATTCCCTGGCAAGACAGACGAACTTCGTTATGCATTGACCAGCATACTCCCGGAGACTAAAGACGCTGACTTCACTTGGAAAGACTACCAGGCCAAAGTGAATAACGAGTTAGTTGCGATACTGGGTAACTTTGTAAATAGAGTGGCAGTGCTGAGTAACAAGTATTACGATGGGAAAGTACCTCAAGGAACCATTCTTAGGAATGACACTGAAACTATCGCTAAAGTAGGAAAAGCATTGAACAACTTTAACCAACGTCAAGGGCTGGAGTACTATATGGAAATAGCCAGAAATGGAAACAAGTACTTACAGGATACAGAGCCTTGGAAACTGATAAAGGATGAAGCTCAAAAACAAGCAGTAGCAGACTGCATATTTACGTGTATATCCATCGTAAAAGAGATTGGAAAATATGGTCAAATCTTCTTACCGGAGACTTCAGATAAGATTCTCAATCTTCTAAACATCCACTCCTACGAAGAAGAGATCAACGCAGGCCATCAACTCGGAACTCCAGTACTTTTATTCGAAAAAGTAGAAGACGAAGCTATCGCAAAACAAATGGAAAAATTGGCGTCTACCCCAACTATACAAGCAGCAGTAGATGACACTTCGAATGCCGTTTTACCTCCTATAAAGTCTGAAATCGTCTACGATGATTTTATGAAACTAGACCTCCGCGTAGGTACTATTACTGCTGCAGAGAAAGTGAAAAAAGCAGACAGACTGCTAAATATTACACTCGATATAGGAAGTGAAACACGTACCGTAGTAAGTGGCATTGCAGAGCACTACAAGCCAGAGGAAATTATCGGACAGCAGGTTACTTACTTAGCCAATCTGGCACCACGTAAGCTAAAAGGCATAGAAAGTAGTGGGATGATATTGATGGCAGAAGATACGGACGGAAAGCTCAAATTTGTAGCACCGGGAGATGCCACCAGTCCTGGGAGTGTGATCGCTTAATTTTACATACTGGCCTCGTAGTTCAACGGATAGAATAGAAGTTTCCTAAACTTTAGATCCAGGTTCGATTCCTGGCGAGGCTACATTAGTAAAATTGCAATTTACTTATTATAAGCATTCTATGTTATAATTAACACCTAATGGTATCGGTTTAGGTATCAGTTTATAGGCAAAGAGTGTTTTGCCCCCTATGCGTTATAAAAAGTTATTTAATCCAAAATCTGAATTTGTATACCATCTAAGGAAGCATTTGCCCTTACGGAACTGGCTACATAACCACCAAAACAATTTTTGCTCTGTACTTCATCAGGACAGGTCTGACAAGAATAAGCCGTCGTAGATAAAACGCCAAAAAAATCCGAACTAATTTTCTTATTCACCACCCCCGTACCTCTTTTTAAAT
>ERZ807291.8856-NODE-8856-length-11080-cov-5.683900_pt1 | contig 11080 bp, 6 predicted proteins | sample MGYA00521257_ERZ807291 | MGnify/ENA primary metagenome ERZ807291 (study PRJEB31413, sample SAMN03169783) | marine metagenome | biome: Marine; feature: Water; material: Subsurface seawater | place: North Sea | collected 2011-04-28 | depth 1 m m ...
CATCGGATTTAGCAGAGATGGTCGAGAAGGCGGAAACTGCAGGAGCCAGTGCGAGTTTAGGAACAATGTTTGCAAATGCAGACAAAGCAACTGACTTAAAAGGTGTCGTCGCAAAAGCGGAAACTGCAGGGGCCAGTGCAAGTTTAGGAAAGATGTTTGCAAATGCAGATCAGGCATCGGATTTAGCAGAGATGGTCGAGAAGGCGGAAACTGCAGGAGCCAGTGCGAGCTTAGGAACAATGTTTGCAAATGCAGATAAAGCTTCGGATCTTGCAGATGTTGTTACCAAAGCCGAGGCTGCAGGAGCCAGTGCGAGTTTAGGTGCAATGTTCGCTAATGCTGACAAAGCAGACAGTTATAAAAGAGTCACTGATCAGTTAAACTCGGTAGGATTAGAAAGTGGTTTGACTGATGTTTTCGACAATATTGCAGATGTAGCAGATGTTTTTGACCAAGTTGCGGGTGAAAGCGGTGCTACAATTGATCAAGATTTTGCAAAAAATATTTTAGGGAACGCTAATGATGCTGGAGAAGTCAATAAAGCAATTAAACTGGTGCAAGAAAATGGTGGTGCGTCAGATTCTACCTCAATCCTTAATCTAGCAAAAAAAGATGTGTCTGAATTGAAGGCTATAAACAAAGTCGCTGAAGAGTTTGAGGGTAGTAGTGGAGCTCTTGAAGCGTTTGTAAGTCAAGGACTTGACCAAGCACTACAACTGGAAAAGGCTTTCGAAAATGGTGATATCGACTCAGATTCGATAAGTAGCTCAGTTGGAAGTGGAGGAACATTTTCTGATGTTGTGGGTAATTCCGTTCTCGAAAAGTTACGCTCAGATTATGCTTCCAATGCCGATATTCTAGAAGTCATTAATCTTAACCCCGAAAAAGCACAAGATATAAACTTCGCTTTATCTTTTGTTTCAAAAGGTTCAGCCCAGGAGTCAGCACTTTTTGCAAACCTTGATAAGATTGCACAAATTATGAGCTTGAGTAATCGTTTTGAGTCTGAACCTACAAAACTTGCAATTGTATATAATAATTTAGATGTCGCTGCTTCATTAGATCAGATGGTTTCCGAACTAAGTATCTACCCGAAGAGAATAGATGTTCTAATGGCCAATGCCGATATGGCGCCATCAATTTTAGACGCTTACAACGAGTATGACAAAATTGGTTCCTTTCAGATAATAGAGACAATGTTTTCTTCCAGTGAGAACCTCAAACAAACGCTTTCAAATGATGGGTTGGTTAAACTTCTTAGTCTATATCCTGAGTATGCAACCTTGATTGAAAGTAATTCAGATAAAGCCGGCGAAATTAGTGGTTTGATTGCTCTTGCAGGTGAACAGTATGCCCAACCAATACTATCAAACCTCGATCAATTCGAAAGTGTAGAGGTACTTGTTTTAAGAACTAAACAAGATAGTGCAAAATTGGATCTACTTTTCGCAAATATAGAACGACTCTCTGACATCAAAAACATTTCTGATAAATTGGCACTCGAGAATATACCGGGTGGTCAAAATGCCCTGTTTTCTAACTTAGATGCATTTAAAAGTGACCCCGGTTATTATTTACTAGCTTTGGATGAACCAAGATTTTTGGTTCGTTTACATGAGATTACCGGTGACCTCAAAAAAGTATCTTCAACTCTGGCTTATGAATTAGTTGCTCTTAACCTTTCTCGTGCTGAACTGGTTATAATATTAGGTGACTTGATCGAAGGACCCGAGTCGAGTGGTCCAAATGATAATCCTCCTAATTCAAGTAATTTAGAAAAAGAGTTTAATGCGGTATCTTTACTTGAGTCTCATACATTCAATGGTCAGATCCCATCTAGTGTGGTGTTGAATGAAGATCAAATTCGTGCTAGTTCTCTTTTTCAGGAAACTTTAGATATATTTGATGCAATTTCCGCGATGGATAATTCTCCGACTAGCACCTCTTCTGCCGACTCTCAAACGGAATTACCTATGGGAGTGATAGGGGGAGTAAATCTTAGTTTCAGTTCTGGAGACTATGATTTATCAAACCTAGGATATCTTTCCTATGCAGTTGCCGCGAGTGGTAAACTTTCTTTACAAGGTACTTTGAATTTCACCAGTACTACTGCTGTTGATGAACTTTTATTCATCTCTGCAGAAACGATCGAACTTGCTAGTGGTTCCAGCATAGATTTCGGTGGTAATTCTCTTGGTCTTGGATCTTTTGATTCATTAAATATTGTAAATGTTGATTTACATGCAGACGGCGAAATTGGTGTTCGTTCTCTTGATTCGATCGTAATCAACAATTCAGATTTTGCTACTCGTGGGAATGGTGCTGATAAAATTCACTTGATTGCTGCTGCTGAGTTGGCTGTCGATAATCTTCGTTTTTCGGAACAAATTCGACAAATTACCATGGAGGCTATGACGATAAATTTGAAAAACCTTAATTTTCCATCCGGTTCTTCGGTTAATTTAAATTCTGCATATGGAGGTATTGATGGCGTATATCCTAATTTTGGTACATCTGCTGTCGGCAGGGTTAACTTTATTGAAAATGTTAAGTACAATTCTCATTTACTCAATAATCGCACAACCTTTGATACCTATGGCACATCCATTACCATAGGCACAACAGGCAATTAATATTATTTCGCATTTCTTCATGAAATTCTTCTTCCTTTTTTTCCTTTCTGTTTCATGTGCCAGTTTGTACGCTCAAGTAGCAAACGACTCAGGTGCTACACCAACACCTGCCGGCGTTAATGCGGATCTTTTTGATTCCAGTTTTTTTGATGGAGTTTTAGATCAAGCGGATACCGGAGATGATGCGATGGGAACGCAGAGAATTATCGATCTTAGAGGTTCGACATTTGCTCCGAGTATTAGCTTCTCGACAAATTATAACTATACATCCAACCCCCTTAAGGCGGCGAACAATGCACCGAGTCGTCTAAGTGATGGTTTCACTACTACTTTTAATCTAATGCTAACTTTAGGTTTGGGAGAAATTGGCATTGGGGATGAGGTTCTTCTAACTCCTAGTTTAGCCTTCGCTCAAATGCGTACGTACACAGACCCGGTTAGAGATTATGGTAATATGATGAAGGCGTTTGATGTTGATGTACAAATTGCGTCCATAGCAATACCTTTTGTACTTCCTAACGATTTTATTTTATCTATTGGTCATGCATATACCCGTCCGATTTCTTTTAGGAATGATAATGTGATAAGCTATTCAAATACACCGAGTTTATCACTTTCAAAAAACTTCACTTTACCGAATGGCGATATTTTTAATTTAATGTCTGCAGTCAGTTACTCCTTCACTAATGGTGATACTTTAGAGGAACAAATAAATGATCCTGAATACTACAATTTTATTTCGGCAGTTATGGCAAGTAGCGGGCTTAACCCACTAAGTGAACAACCCACAAGTTTGCAAGATGCTTGGACACATACTATTTCTGCTTCTTACATGCATCCATTGAATGAGAAACTCATGGTGATGCCAAATTTTAATTTTACTAAATCTATGTTTTCTAGTGGTTCGAATACTGGAAGGACTGATTATCTTACAAGCACAGGTATTAATTTTTCCTACGCACTTGCAGAGTGGCTTAATTTATCTGCAGTTTCTAATTACACTTGGAAGACTACCGACAGTACTGGTGAAGCTAGCGGTGTACCTGAATACGAAGACTTTATCGGTGGTGTAGCTTTTGGCATAAATTATGCCTTTTAAAAGTTATTTTTTTTTAAGATTTATTTTTTTATTCGGAGCTACTTTTGCTCCGGTTCTTTTATCTTTAGGACAGACAGTCTCTTACAGTACAGAGGCGCTTGAGTACCTTAAGCTAAGCGAACAGCAACTTGAGCAAGAAGAGTTTAGAAAAGCAATTGCTACGCTTAATCAAGCAATGGGTATATTAAAGGAGACTTCAAGAAATCACCCTCTTCGCATTCAAGTTGAAAAACAACTTCGTATTGCAAAAGGTAGTTCAATTGTTGCTAAGTATAGCCGCAGTCATTTGAGTCCTGCACCTGACCCAACAGGACTGCGTCCCTTGGAGGAGGAACCAAAGGACTTTTCTGTATCGCAAATTTTTGGTCGGGTAATATCGAAAAATATCTGGGTTGAACGTTCGGAATTAACAAACAAGGACCCTGTCGGATTGAGTCGTAGATTAACTGTCCTACCAAAAGGAGGGATCGAATTATACAGCAATCGTGAAGAATTAATGTTTCGTTCTTTGGACGCTTCCAGTTTTGATATTAATGGACCTCATACTATGAGTCTTCATTCGGGTTCCTATGTCTTCCACTGTTCGAAAGAGAACGGAAGTATCAAGTTAAAATCTCCCCTTTCTGAGTGTGAATTTAAATCTAACTCCCCCTTTGTTTTTATGGCAGGCGTTACGACCAATGGAGGGCTCAAAATTATTGCTCTGCTTGGGAAGATTACCTGTGTTATGGCAAGCGAGACAGAAACACTCATTCCTGGACAGTTATGCTTTGCCCTTCCAGCAGGTTTTAGTCGTACAATGAGTGTGGAACTGAGCACTTTGATCGTAACATCAAAACTAATAACTTCTTTTCCCCGCCCACCTTCCTTTATGAAAAAGCTTAATCAACAGGCTATGTTGCAGGCACTTCGAACCAAGCAACGTTACCGTACGGTGGTTGGAGATGTTAAAGGCAACAGTGACTTTGAAATTAAGGTCATTGATGAGTAATCGACCAAAAGGTCGCTATCTTGCTATCAATCTCGTCTGTATTTAACTGGGCTTATTCTCCGAATGATTAATTCGTGGCATGTATAGGGGGTGGAGTTTATCCATTCCTGAAATCCGAATTCTTTCGTTTGCAGATATAGCCTCTTCAGGCATATTGGCTTTTACAATATCCCCACGGGCAAGATACATAAGATCATTCAGTTCCTCTTTTTCTAAATCCCGTCTTTGAAATTCGTAGGTATATTCCCGATCGTTGGCAGCCATTCCTATAAAAGATACAGTTCCTTTACGTTTTTTTAACGGACTGATCAGTCGGCAGACTTGATAGCTATTTCCTAGATTCCTGGGTATTCCATACCCCAGCATACTGAGGCCAAATTTCACCTCACGAATTTCAAGGTTTAATGGTCGATTGATTTTTTCAACGGTTGTAAGTGGTAAGGTTTTCCGCACTTCATGACTGAAAAATTTTGAGTTGGACTCAGCTAGCGGACATTGCATTCCGTTAAAATAAGGTGCATGTAAATGTAAATCTTTATCTGTTTTGCTTACTTCGGCACTACTTTGCTGAAGTAGATGGCATAGGTTACTCTGTGCCGGTTCTGTGATCACAGCCAAGCCATTACTTTTCAACTGTGCAGGGATGCTATGTAGCACCTGTTTATAGCATTCTTCAGGATCATCCTGTTCCTTATCATCGAGTAATTCATTAAGCGAATAGCCCAGAATAATGAGGTCATATTTTTTTCGGTAATTTTCTTCGGATGGGTATTTTAGATCTAGTCGGGTCGTGGTTACCCGTGTATCGGACCATAATTCTTTTTTTGCAGAATGAAGTTTTTTTAGAAAGGCGAGGCTTTTACTCGAATAATCAACGGCTTCAAGTTGAATATGGTTATCGATCCCGAGGGATCGAATCATATGTAGACAGGACAGTCCGCTGGCTCCTGTTCCCGAGCCTAGGTCTAAAATTCGAATAGGACCTTTTTTCGGTGGGACCCATCCGCGTAAATGAATTGCTTCTCCGAATGCATAGGTCATGGCAGTCCATGTCCGGGAAAAATAGAAATTACCATATCCTAAGATCGATAAATCTCTTTTACCGTACGATTCTGGTTCGAAGTCACGAAACTTGTTAAAACGATCACTCTGCTTTACTAATTCCTTTCGGATAAGATTAAGCAGTTTATCCTCACTTATTTCCGGCCAGGTATTACAGGCTTCCATCCACCACCACTTCTCCACTGCTTGTGGAAATGGTGGAAGGAAAGTGGTTGGTTGCATTACTTGCTAAATTAAAACCGAGCTAGTAAATATAGTTTAGTATACAGATGTGTACCCAAATTTTGGATATTTTGGAGGTGGACAGATAGGTATATAGTACTGCAATTAAATTTTCCCGCCGTATACTGCCAAATCTCCAAGTTGTTCCTCGATACGTAGGAGCTGGTTATACTTACATATACGGTCTGTTCTGGAAAGAGAGCCGGTCTTAATCTGACCCGCATTTGTGGCCACCGAAATATCTGCGATGGTTACATCTTCTGTCTCGCCTGAGCGGTGCGAGATGACGGAGGTGTATTGGGCTTCTTTTGCCATTTCCACAGCATCAAAAGTCTCAGTTAAAGAACCTATTTGATTAACTTTTACCAGGATGGAGTTAGCCACACCCTGATCAATTCCTTTTTTGAGGAAATCAACATTGGTTACAAATAAGTCATCTCCTACAAGTTGTACCTTGTCTCCGATGGAATCGGTAAGTTTTTTCCAACCAGTCCAATCGTTTTCATCGCATCCATCCTCAATGGAACGAATGGGGAACTTGGCAACCAAGTCCTCGTAAAAGCTTACCATTTCATCTGAGTCTCTTTCTGAACCGTCGCTTTTTCCGAAAACATATTTTTCTTTTTCCTTATCGTAGAATTCGGATGAAGCTACATCGAGAGCAAATACAATTTCGTCACCCAATTTGTAGCCTGCTTTTTCAACTGCAACGGAAAGAGATTCTAAAGCAGCTTCATTGCTTGCGAGATTGGGAGCAAATCCGCCTTCGTCTCCCACCGCAGTGGATAATCCCTGGTCTTTTAATACTTTTTTGAGAGAATGAAAGATTTCACATCCCATGCGAAGAGCCTCCCGAAAGGAAGGAGCTCCGATTGGCATGATCATAAATTCCTGCACATCAATCGGTGCATCGGAATGAGAACCACCGTTAAGAACATTCATCATTGGAACAGGCAAAACTTTGGAGTTGGGCCCACCAAGGTATTTATAAAGTGGAAGTCCGCATGCAGTGGCTGCCGCATGGGCGGTGGCCATTGAAGCGCCAAGTATAGCATTGGCTCCGAGGACAGATTTATTAGGTGTGCCGTCCAAATCGAGCATCGCTTTGTCGATTCCAGCCTGATCTGTGGCATCCAATCCAATTAAAGTTTCTGCAATCTTAGTATTTACATTATCAACGGCTTGCGAAACGCCTTTTCCCAAATAACGGGATGCATCGCCATCGCGTAATTCGATGGCTTCGTGTTCACCTGTACTTGCTCCAGATGGAACGGCGGCTCTACCGAAAGCTCCGCTGCTAAGTTCGACCTCAACTTCAACGGTTGGGTTTCCTCGTGAATCGATAATTTCTCGACCGTGTACTTCAATAATGTGCGTCATGATATATAAATAAAGATAAGGGTTGGGTACTTCTTGTACTTTTAAAAAGTTGATATCATGGGATTACCTCGAATTTTGTCAAAAGTCTTCGCAATAACTTACAAGAAAGCATGTCGCTTGATTCTCGCAATTTTCTACAAGTTCATTTATAAAGTTTGATTTATTATCTATGGGTAAAGCACGAAATGCAATTTCACCCACTCGCGAGGAGAATTATCCTGAGTGGTATCAACAAGTCGTTAAAGCTGCTGACTTAGCAGAGAATACCCCCGTGCGTGGCTGCATGGTTATCAAGCCATGGGGATATGGTATCTGGGAAAATATCAGAGATTCTCTTGATATCATGTTCAAGGAGACTGGGCATAAAAATGCTTATTTCCCACTTTTTATTCCTAAGAGTTTTTTACAACGAGAAGCTGAACATATCGATGGTTTTGCCAAGGAGTGCGCTGTGGTTACCCACTCGCGATTGGAAGCGGATGAGGATGGAGTATTACAACCTGCCGGAGAGTTGGATGAACCGTTAATTGTTCGTCCCACATCAGAAACAATTATCGGCGAGCTGTTTGCCCGTTGGGTGCAGTCATATCGAGACCTTCCTTTACTAATTAATCAATGGGCCAATGTAGTAAGATGGGAAATGCGACCTCGTCTCTTTTTACGCACTGCAGAATTTCTTTGGCAGGAGGGGCATACGGTACATGCAACATCGCAGGAAGCTGTTGAAGAAACTAAACTCATTTTAAAATTATATGCAGATTTTGCGGAAAATTGGTTGGCTATGCCCGTGCTTTGTGGTGAAAAAACTGAATCTGAACGTTTTCCAGGGGCAGAATCTACTCTTTGCATTGAGGCTATGATGCAGGACCGTAAGGCTTTACAGGCAGGAACTTCCCATTTCTTAGGGCAGAATTTTTCCAAGGCATGCGGTATTAAATTTCAAAGTGAAGAGGGTAAAGAAGAATTAGGCTGGACTACATCATGGGGAGTATCCACCCGTTTGATTGGTGGAATGATCATGACCCATGCAGATGATGACGGCCTGGTTGTGCCTCCGAAAGTAGCTCCTACTCATGCAGTGATTCTTCCGGTAACTCCCAAAGAAGAGACCCGCGGTCAGGTACTGGAGGCGTGCGAAAAATTAGCGAAAGAGCTAAGGCAGAAAGATTTCTCGGGTGGACATCTTCGGGTAGAGATTGATGACCGTGACCTTCGTGGCGGAGACAAATATTGGAGTTGGGTGAAGAAAGGGGTACCTTTGACTATTGAAATTGGACCCCGTGATCTTGAAAAAGGAACGGTTTTCGTGGGTCGGCGGGATCAGGGAGCTAAAAGAGAAGGAATGGAAATGGCTTCTTTCTTGGATCAAGTCCCTCAGATTCTGGTTGATATTCAAACAACATTATTTTCCCGAGCTCTTGCATTTCAGCAGGAACATACTCAGGTGTTCGAGAGCCAGGATGAACTCTATGATTATTTTACCCCTAAGAATTTAACCAAGCCAGAAATACATGGAGGCTTCGCACTTGCTCATTGGGACCGTGACCCTCAATGGGAAGAGAAGCTAAAAAACGATTTAAAAGTAACCATTCGCTGTATCCCGGAGGGATCCGGGGAACCAGGGACCTGTATCTTCAGTGGTAATCGAAGTCCTGGTCGGGTGGTCCTCGCTAAATCTTACTAATAATAATTTACTTTCCTTCCTTATGGAAGTCATCTCCTCCATCGAAGAAATTCAGCAAATTACCCTCCAGTTTGAACGGGAAGGAAAAAAGATAGGTTTTGTTCCCACGATGGGTTTTTTACACGAGGGTCACCTTTCTCTAGTCGAACTCATTCGCGAGCGTTCAGACATTCTTATCGTTTCGATTTTTGTTAATCCCACACAGTTTGGGGCAGGGGAAGACCTGGGGAAATATCCCCGCGATATGGAGCGGGATCTTTCACTTTGCCGGAAACATAAAGTAGATTATGTCTTTTCGCCCAGTACTGAAGAAATTTACCCAAAATTTGCCAGCACTTATGTTTCGGAAGAGATGGTAAGTGATGGATTGTGTGGCCACGCCCGACCCACTCATTTCAAAGGGGTCACCACTATCTGTGCCAAGCTGTTCAATCTTTGCCGTCCCACTTTTGTGGCACTTGGGCAGAAAGATGCTCAGCAATTAGTGGTCCTTAAGCGGATGATCCGTGATCTTCATTTTCCGATCGAGGTAATTGTTGGTCCTACGGTGCGGGAAGCGGACGGTCTTGCGAAGAGTTCCCGAAATTCATATATTAAAGCTGAGCATCGTAAGGATGCCCTTCTATTGTACCAGGCTTTGGAGGCAGGTAGAGCTTTGGTGAATGAAAATGGCATTAGGGATGTAGATCCCGTAAAGTCTGAACTTATCTCCATCTTACAAACTGGGCATTCTTTAAAAGTGAACTACGCAGATATAGTTGATCGAGAGACCATGAAACCCGAGAGTGAGATTGAGATGGGTCGCTCTATATTGATTATTGCAGCTTGGGTCGACAAAATCCGTTTAATTGATAATATGTTATTGGGATGAGCAAACAGGTCAAAGCCGAGTATGACATGGTCATTGTGGGAAGCGGAATTGCCGGGCTCAGTTTTGCCCTAAAAGTAGCTGAAGCAGGCTATCGAGTAGCGATTTTTACAAAAAAAGATAAAGCTGAATCCAACACCAATTACGCTCAGGGAGGTATTGCCGCGGTCACTTCACCCGGTGATGATTTGGATAAGCATGTCGAAGACACAATCGAAGCAGGCGATGGCCTGTGTGATCCGGAAATTGTAAGAGAGATTTTACGGGATGGACCTGCCCGAATCCAGGACCTTATAGAAATGGGAGTTTCCTTTTCCAGTCTAAATGATGGCAGAATATCTTTAGGTAAAGAGGGTGGTCACAGTAAACGCCGGGTACTTCATGTGAAGGATGTCACTGGTAAGGCAATCGAGGAAGCCTTACTATCAAACATCGCTAACCAGGGGGTGACCTTATTTGAACATTACTTCGCCATCGATCTCGTTACTGCCAAGAAAGCCCGTAAACTCGGAGTCAAAGTAGAAGGAAATGATGACCGTATTCTCGGGATTTATTTTTTCGATGCCAACCGGGATCGTGTGATCACCGTATCCGCCCCCGTTGTTCTACTTGCTACCGGAGGAGCTGGACAGACTTATCTTTACACCACAAACCCATCCATTGCCACGGGCGATGGGGTGGCCATGGCTTCCCGGGCCGGCCTTTCGGCGATGAATTTAGAATTCATGCAGTTTCATCCCACCACTCTCCACTCCACCGATGAGGACCGGTTTCTTATTACCGAAGCGGTTCGTGGGGAAGGAGTTAAATTGATTGATTCCAAGGGGAAACCTTTCCTTAAAAAATATCACCCTTTGGCGGACTTAGCTCCACGGGATATTGTTGCTCGGGCGATCGACCGGGAAATGAAGCGTTCAGGTTCTCCCTATGTCCGTCTTGATACCCCAAATATGAAAGGAGATTTCCCTGACCGTTTCCCCAATGTTTACGAGAACTGCCTGAAAAAAGGAGTGGATGCGGTCAAGCAGCCTATTCCGGTTGTTCCAGCTGCTCATTATTCCTGTGGGGGCATACCCACCGAGCTTGACTGTTCCACCAAGCTCAAAGGCCTGTATGCCTGTGGGGAAGTTGCCTGCACCGG
>ERZ807291.8857-NODE-8857-length-11079-cov-6.501633_pt1 | contig 11079 bp, 11 predicted proteins | sample MGYA00521257_ERZ807291 | MGnify/ENA primary metagenome ERZ807291 (study PRJEB31413, sample SAMN03169783) | marine metagenome | biome: Marine; feature: Water; material: Subsurface seawater | place: North Sea | collected 2011-04-28 | depth 1 m m ...
TTTCTTCAGCCATAGCTAAAAAAATGGTTTTGTATTCTGCTGTATCACAGGACTTTAATTAAAATACAACAGAAGTTGTTGGTGTTTGTTTTGTGTACTCCTTGCCCTGTCTAATCAAAAGAGTGTGCAAATATAAACCTAAATGCTTGATGAACAAGGAAAATCAATAAATTATCTATAGTCTATGTTAGTTCTCAAAAGTTTTGTAATTTAAATTTTGAAGCTTCCATGAGCTAGTTAACTTTGTAATTGCAGTCATAAAAATTCAACCCAGCCCAACCAGCTAATAAAAGAAAAATGAAACATATTATCGCCCCATAAGCATAAACAACCAATAATAATTACACCCCAAATATTTTACCCTCTTTTAACCTAAAACCTATGTTCTTTCATGAAAAAGTTACTTTCTTTTGATTTCTCTCATATTCGTGGGGATCTTTTTGGCGGTCTAACCGCAGGTATTGTCGCTCTTCCGCTTGCATTAGCCTTTGGCGTAAGCTCTGGTCTTGGCCCCAGTGCAGGACTTTACGGAGCTATATTTGTTAGTTTTTTTGCTGCTCTTTTCGGTGGGACACCCACCCAGATATCGGGGCCACTATTCGAACTGTGGTTAACATCAATTCAGGAGGAAAAACCCGCTTATCTGGAATGATTGCTGGTCTATTATTACTGTTTATTCTTTTGGCAATAGGCCCTATCGCTTCCAGGATTCCAGCTGCAGTTTTAGCCGGTATTCTAATCACTGTTGGAATTGGAGTGATGGACTACAAGGGTTTAAAGGCTATTCCGTTTATGCCAAGACAAGAAGTATTAATTTTGATTACCGTATTGGTGCTTTCCTCTGTCTGGAATTTGGTCTATGCTGTAGGAATTGGATTGGTCATTGCTTCTTTAATGTTCATGAAGAAAATTGGAGATTTAACCAGTGATAGCTTTAATGTTACTCCCCTAAAATTAGAAGAAGCATGGGAAGACGAATTCGAATTTCCAAAGAATCTAAGGGAAGAAGTCTTTATCAAACATTTAGATGGTCCGTTGTTCTTTGGTTCTACCTCAAAATTCACTGAAATAATCAAACAAATTCCCAGTACCTCCTCGACCCTAGTGATCCGTTTAGACAAGGTACCCTATATTGATCAATCTGGATTGTATGCCTTCGAGTCAATTATCATTGATCTAGCGCAACACGACAGGAAGGTTCTTTTGGTCGGCATAAAAAAACAACCCCTTTATATGATGGAGCGCATCGATATCATTCCTGATCTAATTCCTAAAGAACAAATTTTTAGTAACTTTAAGGAATGTGTCAAATGGTTGGGAAATAATGTAAAAGATGCATTCAAAAGCTAAAGTCTTATACCAAGAAAAGCAGCGTTTTACCAAATGGTGGATGTGGCTTGTCATCCTTCTGCCTTTGGAGATCGCCTTGAATGCCTTCTATTTTCAATACTCCCTGGGCATTCCCTTTGGGAACAAGCCACTAACAGATGAAGCACTTATCGCCTTTTTCCTTTTCGGAATTGCCTTTGCCTATTTTTTTAGAATAAATGAATTGAGAACTGAGCTAACCGAAGATGGAATTCATGTACATTTCTATCCATATACCTCTCGAACAGTTGCTTGGGGGGAAGTGGAGCGCTGTGAGGTTATCCCTTACGATTTTGTGGGTGGGTGGGGCGTTCGCCTTTGGACCAAGTACGGAACTGTTTACAATGTACAGGGAGGAAAGGGCTTATTTGTGCAGTTGAAAAACAAAAAAAGGTTTTTGGTTGGGACACAAAAGCCAGCAGAACTCCAACTATTGGTGAAACAGCTACAACACTCTACCCTCGATGTGATCGCAGAGTAATTGAAATACAGCCTTTACGTCCATTGTTGAAGTGTCAATTTCAATAGCATCTTCTGCCTTGGCTAATGGAGCAATCGTGCGTGTACTGTCCATGCGATCGCGTTCAATTACATTGGCCAACACCTCTTCAAACGAAGCCGGAATTCCTTTGGCTTGCATTTCTGCATAACGACGCTTTGCGCGAATTTCTGGCTCGGCATTTAAAAAGAATTTATGGGCAGCATTCGGGAAAACTACTGTTCCAATATCACGTCCGTCCATGACCACAGAGGTAGCTTTTGACAAATTGCGTTGTTGCCTCAATAAATGAGTCCGAACAGCCGGAATGGTGGCTACCATACTGACCAAATTAGAAATTTCTGATGTCCGCAACTCCTCTCCATACACGCTGTCATTCATTGCCATCTGTCTTTGACCCTCTTTTCCTTCTTTCCATGAAAACTGTAATCCAGGAAGGGCTTTCTCTAATTCAGCCACATCAATAACACCCTTATCAACTAAATTGTGCTGCAATGCAAAGTGACCAATAGCACGGAACATATATCCGGTATCCATATAGGTATATCCTAAATGCTGTGCCAATTGCTTAGAAAGTGTGCTTTTGCCCGTAGAGGCATATCCATCAATTGCTATAACTGTAGTTGTCATTGAACAAAGATAAGATTAGTAGGTGGATTTTCGTGTAGTCAACTTACCATCCGTTCGTTGAAAATAAAAATTAAAACCCAGTTTGTTTTGCGCAATAGAAGATACACTGGTTGTTTTTAAGGGAATATTAGTTAGGGGTTTAGCGCTGTCTATTCGCGCTTGTAATGCCTCTGGAACAAACGGTAATTTGTTGGCATGAAAATCGATGATTCTTTTTTGGTCGGGCTGTTGACGAGACACAAATTCTTTAAAGCGCAGCGTCCGATCGAGCCACCATTCTTGTGTATACAGCGTACAGGAAGACCATAGGTGAATATCTTTGGTCGACAACTTACGCACATGCAACTCAGCCTCATCCCATTTAAGCTCACAAAAATCGCCAGCATTATACAGCAATAAGGTAAATGGCTCTATACCATCAAAATTAAATGCATCCATAAATGCATCGATAGTGGGATAGTCAAAATAGGCCAATGCCATTGCGCCTCGACTCATCGAATAGTTTTCTCTTCGTTGGTGGGGTTCAAAAGCTCCATTCAATATACAGCTAAATTGATCTTTATCTGAAAAAGCAATCCAGGTTCCTTTGGCTGCTGCGTCTTGCGGAAAAGTGACCAGCAAATCACCCCGCTTTTCTTCAACTAGTTGGGTGGCAGCGCGCTTGGGGTCTTCATCACGATTAGAGGTGAAAACAAAACCGCTGGCTGTTGGAACAAAGGTAACCGTACACATGCTTAAATTGTTTTTGCCTGTTTGACCTTTTGATCAGTGATGGCAATGGCCAATACTTCATGCATCTCTTTGACAAAATGAAATTGAAGCCCTTTTAGATAACTATCGTTGATCTCTTCAATATCCTTGCGGTTACTTTCACACAAGATGATTTCTTTTATTTTAGAACGCTTTGCAGCCAATATCTTTTCTTTGATTCCTCCCACTGGGAGCACTTTTCCTCGGAGCGTAATCTCCCCTGTCATGGAAAGGTGCTTTTTGACGCGCTTTTGCGTGAGTAAAGAAACCAGAGAAGTTAACATGGTGATTCCCGCACTAGGTCCGTCCTTAGGGGTAGCTCCCTCGGGAACATGAATATGAATATTGTATTTATCGAAAGGAAAATCTGACAAGCCTAAAATCTCGGCATTGGCTTTGATGTATTGCATGGCAATTGTGGACGATTCTTTCATGATCTTCCCTAGATTACCCGTAATGGACAATTGACCTTTACCGGGCAAAAGAGCAGATTCAATGAAGAGGATATCTCCTCCAACCGATGTCCAAGCTAAACCAATAACTACTCCTGCTGTTTCATTGTTTTCATATAAATCTCTTGTCACTTTTGCAGGGCCAAGAATTGTTTTGAGATCGGATTGTTTGGGCGACTTAATATAGCTCTCGTCCATGGCGATGGATTTGGCCACATATCGTACTGATTTAGCAACTTGCTTCTCCAGACCCCTCACTCCCGACTCTCTTGTATATCCTTCTACCATAGCCTCTAAAAGGCTTTTAGAGAGCGTCAAGTCCTTGTTTTTTAAACCGTGTTCCTTCAGTTGTTTAGGCAAAAGGTGGTTCTTGGCAATCATGGCCTTTTCCTCTATGGTATATCCACTTACGTTAATGATTTCCATACGATCAAGAAGTGCAGGTTGAATTCCGCCTAAATTGTTGGCTGTTGCCACAAACATGACCTTTGACAAATCATACCCCAACTCTAAAAAATTGTCGTAAAACGATCCATTTTGTTCTGGATCCAAGACTTCAAGTAAGGCAGAAGAAGGATCTCCTTGGGAATTACTGGTCAACTTGTCAATTTCATCCAAGACAAAAACAGGGTTTGATGTACCTGCTTTCTTCAAACTTTGGATTATTCGTCCCGGCAATGCACCGATATAAGTTTTTCGGTGTCCGCGAATCTCTGCCTCATCGCGCATTCCACCGAGAGAAATCCGAACATACTCCCGCCCCAAGGCTTCTGCAATGGATTTCCCCAAAGAGGTTTTCCCTACGCCTGGAGGGCCATACAAACAAAGGATAGGAGACTTCATGTCATTGCGAAGCTTGAGTACCGCTAGGTATTCTATGATTCGCTTTTTTACTTCTTCTAGCCCATAATGATCGCGATCTAAGATTTTTTGTGCGCGTTTTAGATCAAATAAATCCTCAGAAAATTCTCCCCAAGGTAAATCCAAAAAAAGATCCAAGTAATTCCGCTGTACAGAATACTCTGCTACTTGTGGATTCATCCGCTGCAATTTCATCAATTCCTTGTCAAAGTGAGCACCCACTTCTTCAGTCCATTTCTTGTCTTTTGCGCGCATACGCATTTCTTCCACCTCTTCTTCATAGGAAACCCCACCCAATTCCTCTTGAATGGTTTTCATTTGTTGATGCAGGTAGTATTCGCGTTGCTGTTGATCAAGATCGTTCCGCACACGAGACTGAATATCATTTTTAAGCTCAAGCTTTTGATATTCGAGGTTCATGTATTTCAAACACAATAAGGCGCGTTCTTTAATGTTGGCTGTTGACAATATCTCTTGTTTCTCCTGCACCGTCAAACTCATGTTTGATGAAACAAAGTTGATCAAGAACGAATGACTCTGTATGTTCTTGATCGCAAAAGAAGCCTCAGAAGGAATGTTTTGACTCTCTTTAATTATTCTGAGGGCTAACTCTTTAATTGATTCAACAATAGCAGTAAACTCAGATGTGTCTTGAACTGTTTTTTCCTCGGGTACACTTTTTATATTTGCTTGTATATAGGGATCTTCCGTTATGAGCTGCTGGATCTCAAAGCGCTTTTTCCCTTGTATAATGATGGTAGTATTTCCGTCGGGCATGGTAAGCACGCGCAATATTTGCGCAACCGTTCCTAAGGAAAATACATCAATTATGCTGGGGTCTTCTACCTCTTGATCTTTTTGTGCTACTACACCTATGACCTTATCGCCTTTATTGGCATCTTTGATCAATTGAATGGATTTATCACGACCCACAGTAATGGGAATAACAACTCCAGGAAACAATACTGTATTTCGCAATGGCAGTATTGGAACAGAAGCTGGAAGGTCCTCTTGTTCAAGGGCTTCTTCGTCTTCGGTGCTCAACAAGGGAATTAAATCTGCTTCAGCTTCAATATCTTGCAATGACAAATTGTCTAAGGAACTAAAAATTGGTTTGGACATATTCGTTTATCTGCGTCAAAATGGCATAAAACAACCATAAAAACGGGTTTATAAAATTATAGATTAAAAGTTTCAATAGTTATGCCAAAAAATAATTGGCCCACAATGTAACAATTCGCAACTTTTGCATCTTATAGAATAGAAGAGCATGGCATTATGATCAAAAAGATGGAGATCGACCTACTCATCCAACTTTGTAAACAGAAAGATGAGCCTGCACAAATGGAAGTATACAACCGCTATCATTTGGCTATGTATCACAGTGCTTTACGCATTGTGCAAAACCGTGTCGATGCAGAAGATGTTATGCAAGATAGCTTCTTGACTGCCTTTGAAAAATTAGAACAATACAAGGGTGGAAATAAATTTGGTGGTTGGCTCAAGCAAATCACCTTGCGTAAAGCACTTCATTTTTATGAAAAACGGAACAAACAAAAAACTTCACCATTGGAAGACGATTGGTACTATGTAAGTGAAGACAGCTCTCTCGATCAAGACAATGCCCCAGCAGTTCAACTGCAAAAAGCACTGAACGAACTGAGACCGCGTTACAGAAATGCGTTGCTTCTAATGTATTTTGAGGGCTATGATTATGATGAGTTGTGCAGTATTTTAAAATTGAGCTACGGAAGTTGTCGCACACTAATCTCCCGCGCAAAAGAACAATTGAAACAAAAATTAACAGTAGATGAACTCCATGGATAAACAATTCAAGCAATTGGCGAAGCAAATGCTCCCCCCTCCTTTAGAGGGACATCAATTGCGTTTCCAACGAAAATTACAAAGGCAAAATAAACCTATTGTAAAAATGATAAGCTGGTTTAGCATAGCGGCTAGTATCATTGTATTAATTGGTCTATCAACCGTTTCGCATGAGAGCACACCCTCATCTAGTCAAGAATTAACACGATTTTATAAAGCACAAATTGATCACCAACTAAATGTCTTGGAAGTGAGCTATAAAGACCACTATGCCATTCCCTTGCAAGACATCAAACAACAACTTGGGCTTCTCGATGAAGCCTATGGGCTACTTCAATCTCAATTTGATGAAAACTACCAACATCCCCTGATTCTAAAAGCCATGATAGACAACCTTCTACAACGTTTGGATATATTAAACGAACTCGAAAAAAATTTAAACGAACTAAAAACTGTCCACTATGAAAATGAACTACTCTAAACCCATTTTTTTACTGCTCTTCGTTGTACTTTTTTCATTCAATGGAAATGCACAAAAAGCGGAACGCATCATCAACAAAAGTTATCCCCTTGAAAGCGATGGGACACTCTCTTTATCAAATAGTTATGGAAACATGACCCTCAATCAATGGGACAAGGAGGAAGTGAAAATCCAAATTAGCATCACTGTAGAAGGGGGAAGTCAAGATCGTGCAGAAGAACTCTTGAATAACATCACCTTTGACTTCGAAGCCTCACCATCATTGGTAAGTGTTAAAACTCAATTACCCCATCAAACGGGTTCTTGGTGGAAAAATTGGTCGTTATTTGGATCGAAAAGCATTGACTACTCCATTGACTATGTTGTTCAGCATCCAAAATCAGCCAACGTCAATTTATCTAACAGCTACGGCAGTATTTATATGGACGAACTGGATGGCAAGGCGAGTATTCGTAACTCCTACGGAAAACTAGCAGCGGAACGAATGAACCATGAGGATAATCGCATTGATCTTCAGTACAGTCCCGGCTCTACCATAGATTATTTCAAATCTGGAACAATAGAAATCGATTATTCAGGAATAACAATCGAAACAGCTGAAACAATTTCTCTGGATGCCGATTACAGTAAATGCATTTTTGATCGAGTAAATGATTTGGACTTTGAAGCCGATTATGGCAGCCTGATTATCGGAGAGATAAGTGTTCTCAAGGGTGACGCCGATTATGTTGCCATTAAAGTAGGTAGCCTGTCGAAAGCACTGAAATTGAACATGGATTATGGCGGATTAAAGGTTGAAAACATACAGGCAAGTACAGAAAACATAGACATCACCTCTGATTATAGCGGCATCTCCTTAGGAGCAGACCCCGACTGGGCCTTTAATTTTTCAGTTAAAACAGAATATGCTGGATTCAAAACTGACTTTCCTCTCGATTATCGCAAAAAAATCATTGAAAGTACAGATCGTTACTATGAAGGAAATCATAAAAACGGAAGCAATGAACTCAAAATATCTGCCGATTATGGCGCAATAAAACTAAACCAAAACTAAACCTAACCACCATGAAAAAATTAAGCCTACTATTTAGCCTATTATTTATTGCAGCAAGCGCCCAAGCCTTTGCACAAAAACAGAAAGGAAATGGAAACATCATTACCCAAGAGCGATCCATTCCCAGCTTTGAGTCACTGAAAGTTAGCGGTTCATTCAACGTTCAAATGATTTCCAGTATGGAAGGAAAATTAAGCATTAGCACGGATGAAAATCTACTCGAAAGTATAATAACTGAGGTAAAAGATGATGTTTTAATCATTCGAAACAAAAACAAACATTACCTCAAAACATCTCGTTCAAAGGCAATTATCATTAAAGTACCTCTGGCTGATGTGAATAATGTCAAATTAAGTGGCTCAGGTAAAATTCATGCGGACTCTGCCATCATTGTGGATGATTTCAAAGCAAGTAGTGCAGGCTCAGGAAAAATTAACCTAAGCGTAAAAGCAACATCCGTTTCAGCTCAACTATCGGGTAGTGGAAAAATCATCCTCAAAGGAAGTGCCACCTCAATAAAAGCGAAACATGTCGGTTCTGGAAGTATTCGTCTTCAAGGCATTGAAGCCAAAAATGGTGAGGTGTCCCTTGCAGGCTCTGGTAGTGTCTATGTGCGTTGTAGTGACAGTCTCAACGTTAGCGTTGCTGGCTCCGGAAGTGTCCGTTACTTTGGGGAACCCAAAGAAAAAATACACACTAAGGTTGCAGGATCAGGATCTGTTCGGCTGGCTATAGAATAGCCGCCTTACGGTTAACACGCATGAGTAATATTGCCCCAAAAACGAAGAAGATTCCAAAGAAAACAATGGAAAATCGCATGCTACCTGTGATCTGGTCAATGGCACCAAAGAGAAACATCCCGATAATGATCCCTACTTTTTCGGCTACGTCATAAAAGCTAAAATAGGAGGTTGTATCATCGGTCTCTGGCAGAAACTTTGAATAGGCCGCACGCGAAGAGGTCTGAATGCCTCCCATAACTAGGCCAACAAAGCCAGCGATAAAGTAAAACTGCATAGGTGTTTCTATGGTAAACGCATAGGCGCAAATAATCACCCAAATAATATTAATAACCACCAAGGTAGGAATATTCCCAAAACGAATACTAGCACGTGCAGAAAGGATAGAGCCAAAAATCGCCACAATTTGAATCAGTAATATGCTGACAATTAGCCCCATAGTCTTTTCACTGTCGGACCCCCAAGCAATTTCTTCTTCACCAAAATAGGCCGCAACCAACATTACCGTTTGTACGGCTAAGGAGAAAAAGAAGAAAGCTGTTAAATAGCGCTTTAAAGGATAGTTTCCGGCCATTTGAGCGTGCACCATTCTGAGTTCTCGAAAACCATTCCAAAAGATGTCACGAGTAACCTTTTCATTGTTCTTGTTCCCTTTTGGTAGGAAGTAGAAGGATACATGACTAAATACAAACCACCATATACCAACAGAAACAAAGGAATAGCGCATGGCCTTCATGGCAGCCTCAGTTGCTGTACCCGTTATCCCAAAGAGATCAGGATTCATTACCATGGCAAGGTTAAAGAGCAACAACAAAACGCTTCCAATATAGCCCATGGAAAAGCCACGTGCACTCGCTCTGTCTTGCTGTTCAGGATAAGCCACATCGGGTAAATAGGAATTGTAAAAGACCAAACTGGCCCACAAGCCTATCATGGCCAAAAAGTAAAAAAGCAATCCAAGGTATAAGTTATCAAGTTCAAACCAATACAACCCCATACAAGAGAGGGAACCCATATAAACAAAAAATTGCATAAAACGTTTCTTGTTCCCTACAAAATCAGCAATGCCCGAAAGCAAGGGGGAAATAAAAGCAACAACAAAAAATGCAACAGCAGTCACAAAACTGATCATGGCCGTATTCTTTATATCATACCCAAAGAAATTGATTTGATTATTTTCAGCAAATAGCGCTGCATAATAAATAGGGAAAATGGCAGAAGAGATTACCAAGGAATAAACCGAGTTGGCCCAGTCGTAAAACGCCCAAGCATTGATTAACTTCTTACTTCCTCTTGTCAAGGCGTTTTTAGTTTCTATCATAAATTTATATATATAGTATATAAATTTCAAGATACAATCTTTTTGAACGAGAGAATCATTTTGATGAAAAATAAATGAAAACAGTGTGAAAAAGAAATTATAAGGAAAATTTATGGTTAAATTTAAGTATTTCTTTATCAGTATATTAATTGTATATTATTAAACTATTAATTTCAATTTTTATTTAAAATAAAACATTAGAGTTAAAGTAATGGTTTAACATGGAGGAGCTACAACTAATGCTAATAAATAATAAATTTAGTAAGTATACTATTTCAATTATAATAGCCTAATCTAACAAAATAGCTAATGCAATTGACCTTAAAAAAATTGCTGAAAGTTTTTATATGCTTTCACATTGTCAACATAAAAAAGAACCGAAATGTTATCTAAAAAAACCTGAGAAGGGGAAAAAACCAATACTGAATAGCAAGAGATTTCACCCCCTATCTCCTACTCTGATTTTGGGATGGCTTTGATTGAACCAACTTTTTTGGCAACCTCAAGAACAAGTCCAGCACCCTCAGATTATTTTCATTCAAGGACTGTTTTTGAGATTTGCTTTAAGCGAGCTTCCCGTTTTCTACATATAGACCCAAAGAATAAAAAAGCTCTGCGAACTATAAGTCAAGAGTTTTGGACAGGGTGATTTTGGTTAAGATGATTTATCGAATCATCAATAAAAACTTACCATTTTACTTAATTATCACTCCAGATGCTCCGACCGCAATTGCCGTGTTTTGATAAGCGTCTACACCTTCTATGTGACCAATGATTGGCCTAGGTCTTCGCTTCTAATCATTTGGTGATCGTCTGCCACTGCCAGAATTGTATTTCCAATGATCGTTATATCATTTAAATCATCTCCGATATCAGCCAAAACAATATTCTGATTCACCCAGCTAGCACCTCCATCTGTAGTGGCAAGCAGCACATTGTCGTCTGCAGTAATCCAGCCAGTTTGAGAATCTTTAAATACTATACTTGTAAAATCTTCACCAGTTACTATATCAACTTGATTCCAAGTGCTACCGCCATCTGAGGTCTTTAGTAGTATATCATCGTTCCCCACAACCCATCCATTATTTTCATCGAGGAA
>ERZ807291.8858-NODE-8858-length-11079-cov-4.062137_pt1 | contig 11079 bp, 9 predicted proteins | sample MGYA00521257_ERZ807291 | MGnify/ENA primary metagenome ERZ807291 (study PRJEB31413, sample SAMN03169783) | marine metagenome | biome: Marine; feature: Water; material: Subsurface seawater | place: North Sea | collected 2011-04-28 | depth 1 m m ...
GATATTCGCGTTCGCTTGGTTTACCAACGAGGGAGCCAAATCCGGCGATATCATGCTGGCAACCAACGCAATCCTCATGCAATTTGTGGCCTTTTCTGCTTTTTTTCTGGATGGTTACGCGCTTGCTGCAGAAAGTCTTGTCGGCACCGCTGTTGGTGCAAAAAACCGGAGCGGTTTAGACCGAACCTTACGTTACATCAACGAACTGGGACTAGTGACAGCCATTATCCTTTCAGCGATTTTTTTCTTGGCAGGACCAGCCATGATTGACCTACTCACCAACGTCGATGAAGTAAGAAATACAACCAGAACCTACCTACTCTGGGTCGTTGCTGCACCGGTCATTTCACTTTGGTGCTATTTGTTGGATGGCGTCTTCATCGGCGCGACTTGTACTCGTGAGATGCGCAATGCGATGGTGTTCTCATTAATGGCATACCTCGCCGCCTGGTACTTACTAGCACCTGTTTTTCTGAATCATGGGCTGTGGCTGTCACTGCATGTGTATTTTGTCGTTCGTGCGCTGACGCTTTGGTATTACCTGCCCAATGTCCGGGCACGATGTACTTAATTGCTTTTCACATGCCAGTCACCGTAAACTTTGCCGTTCGAACACTACGGATTCAACGATGAAAATCTCTACCTTAATGAGTTACGCGCAAGGCTACGTCGGCGCGACAAAAGAAATTGTGGAAATGGAAAAAGCAGGTCTGGATGTCGTCTGGGTCCCAGAGGCTTATTCCTTCGATGGTGTCTCTGCGATGGGCTATATCGCGGCTAAAACTGAGAGAGTTACCATTGCGTCTGGGATCCTCAATGTTTACAGCAGGACACCTGCCCTAATGGCCATGACTGCCGCAGGCATCGACGCACTGTCCGAAGGACGCTGCATGCTGGGGTTAGGTGCCTCCGGGCCCCAAGTGATTGAAGGTTTTCACGGCGTACCCTACGACGCGCCTATGACTAGGCTTCGAGAAACGATTGAGATCTGCCGCAATGTGTGGCGACGGGAAGATAAACTCGAGTATCAAGGGAAGAAATACCAAATCCCACTCGCACCGGGTCAAGGTACAGGACTGGGTAAACCGCTTAAGATAATTAACCACCCATATCGCGAAGAGATTCCTATCGCTCTGGCAACCCTCGGAGAGAAAAGTGTTGAGATGACCGCTGAGCTTGCTGATGCCTGGCTACCGGCTTTTTACATGGCGGAAGGCGCAGACGCGGTCTGGGGCGAGGCATTGAGGAAAGGCAACGCAAAACGCGACCCAGGAAGACCTCCTCTGGATATTTATGCGGGCGGCGCAGTCGCGATCGGGGATGGTCTTGAATCCTACCGAGACATGTCACGACCGGGCATAGCGCTGTATGTTGGCGGAATGGGCGCAAAAGAGAAAAACTTTTATAATCAGGTCTTCAGAAAATACGGCTACGAGGAAGAAGCAGAAAACATTCAGAATCTATTCCTTGCTGGTCGAAAATCAGCAGCAGAAGCTGCCATTCCCGACTCTTACCTGGAAGCGACTTCACTGGTTGGTCCTGAAGGATTCGTCATTGACCGTCTTCAGGCTTTGAAGGAGCATGGCGTTACCTCACTTAATGTAGGCTTTCTTGGAACGACGACTGCTGAAAGAGTCTCTAACTGTGACAAACTTAACAACTTGATAGCAAAGGCGCTATAGCCGAGGGAAACGGGGCTTCGGCCCCGTTTTTTTCAGAAAAACCAGACTATTTCCTGCGAAAAGCCACCTGAGACCTGAGAACAGGCAGCTTGAAAGGCCTAGTGAGCTTGTCTAACCTGCGACTGTTCGACTGAGTTTTTTGCTTCCTATACGCCGTGATCCTGGTGCCTCAGCCAACTCCATTTTTATGTTGGGGCCAACCTGCATTGCAATGAGAATTAACACGACAGACACTAACTCGCACCCTTTTTTCAGACGCCAATCAGTGCAGCGATAACGCAGGGCACCATGTGCAAATACACAGGTCCCGGCACATGAGTAGCAGGCAATTTCGTTAAGGGGCGTCAGATTTATGCAACATGCGCCGTACGAGACAAAAGATGCTCGAGCCCTCAAAGCAACATGACAGGAGTACACTGCAACGCCTGCAGGACTTCCTGGCCGCCAAGTCTAAGCTGGTCGTTTTATCCGGCGCGGGGATTAGCGTGGGTAGCGGCATCCCGACTTATCGTGATAAAGCCGGAAACTGGCAGCGTAGTAACCCCATACAACACCAGGACTTTATGTCCAGGAAATCAGCCCGTCAACGATACTGGCTTCGAAGCTATAGCGGCTGGCCCGCGGTTGCTTCGGCAGTGCCATCGCCCAGCCACCAAGTCATCGCGGAACTGGAGCGACGCAAAATAGTGAAGATGGTCGTGACCCAAAATGTAGACCGACTACATCAACAGGCAGGTTCACAAACCGTTATTGACCTGCACGGCCGACTTGACGAAGTCATCTGCATGCATTGCCAGACGATAGTCTCAAGACACACCCTGCAGTCAAGACTGACGTTGCTAAACCCGTCTTTTTCGCAGCAAGGACAAATAGCCCCCGATGGCGACGCCGACGTTCCCGAAGATTCAATTCCATCTGTCACTGTTCCATCCTGCGAAGGTTGCGATGGGATATTGAAACCCAATGTCGTGTTCTTTGGAGACAACGTAGACAAGTCCATTGTGCAGCGAGTCTATGATGGTATCGATGACAGCGATGGCCTGCTTATCGTGGGTACTTCCCTGAAAGTATTTTCAGGTTACAGATTCTGCCGTTATGCCGCGCAGCAACGCAAACCAATCGCATCGATCAATCCTGGTCTATCACGGGGCGACGAGCTCATCCAGACCATCGTCCGCGAGGAGTCAGATGACGTACTCACACACATCCTTAACAACGTCAGCTCATCAATCGGTTAAAACGTTCCGTAACACTTCATCCAGGGGTGTCAGCGTTAGCCCAAGCAGATTAGTCGCGTCCCCGGTATCAATGACATCATCATGATCAAGCACACCTAGCATGGCCCTTGTTACTGGCGGGTTGGCACTTGTTTTTTCCAGCACCCAGGCTAGCGAGTATCCTAGTGCTATCGGCAACGATATAACCTTTGGTTTGTTGCCAAGCAATCCGCCCGCTCGTTCAATCAACGCCCCTCTCGTCAATGATTCCGGACCAGCAAGTTCGATAACTCGGTTCTCGGGAACCAGGGACACAGCTGACATAATCGCATCGACCACATCCATGCTATAGATGGGTTGCTCAAGGCTGCCGCTTCTAAAACATAACGCCAGCCCTGATGTACCATTTTTTGCAAGCGCCCGGGATGCATAGTCTCCAGGACCGAGCACCATAGGGACCCTGATGACAGAGGTTGGAATGGCGCCGGCATGAAGAATGGCATCTGCTGCTGCCCTCGATGCGAAACACCTGTTGGTTGACGAGGGATCGCTACCCAGGATCCCCAGCGTCACGATATGACTGGCATCAAGGTTCGATTCGACCAACGCTGCCGACGTTTTTTCATGTGCCATTTCAAAGCTGTTCGTGGCAGATTCCTTTATGATCCCCACAAGGTGAACGATGACCTCAGCACCCTGCCCAGCTTCGCTGATGCCAGCAGAATCTGTGTAGCTGACCACTCGGATATCTGCGCCAAGCGCTTCCTGACGAAGCGATGCTGCCGCTTTTTCGGACCGGACAATGGCGACGACCTCGTCGCTGGGCCGCGTTTCATTTATCCGGCGAATCAAACGAATGCCCAAGTGCCCGTTCGCGCCGGTGATTAATAATCGCATGTTGTGCCTTTCCATTTATTTAACGCAAGATCCCGCGGACAAGTTGCGTCAAGCAAGCTGTAATGTGGCATTATGCGTTCTTCGTTTAACCACGCCAACCTGAATGTCACAGCTACTTACCCTGCCAAACTTGTTGAGTTTATCCCGAGTAGGACTGGCACTAATGATGTCGTGGACCGTGTACCATTCGAATTGGTACGTCGCTGTTGTCATCCTATGGACGGCTATCTTTACCGATATATTCGATGGCTATCTGGCCCGCAAGAAAAACCTGACCTCTGCAATAGGGGGATTGATGGACCATGGCAGCGATGCCTTTTTTGTAACGTTAACCATTGCTGCGCTCGCCCACCACAATTGGGCTCCAGTCGCATTGGTGTGCATCATTCCAGCGGCATTCATACAATATACGCTTGACTCAAAAGCCTTGGCTGGCCACCCACTAAACGCCAGCTCACTCGGGAAATACAACGGCATAAGCTACTTTGTGTTCGCCGGATTTCCCGTGATGCAGCTAACCCTAGGCATTACCCTGATTCCTTTTGACTGGTTCGTCTGGATAGGCTGGGGCCTCGTAGTAACCAGCGCAATAAGCATGGTCGATCGCCTTGTCACCCTGCTTTCAAACAAACCATAAAATTGCTGTCAAACCGGACGGTCGACGAATAGCTCCCGATTAGCCAGCGGCAAGAAGACGACACCAATCACAGCGTTAAAGACCACGAAGAAGGTGTGCATGATCATTGAGAAAACCCCAACCTCGGGGTAATCAGGAAACAGTACCGCCCAGAGGAGCAACGCCCCGGCATGAAATGGCAGCGGTAAAGCCGCCGCAAGAAAGATCACCGGAAGGAACGCCAGCATCTGACCAAAGCTGACGTTTACGCTGAACAGGCTGAGCGCAAGGCTATAAACAACCACGGCACCGATCAAATTTGGCGCTTTGCAGAGTAGGAGTAACCCGTAGTGCTTGAGTTCTGCATGCCTTAAGGCATGAAAAATTGGTTTATCCCGGAGCGTTGAGTTCTTGAACAAGTACCCCCTGAAATAGGCAACGTGAAAGGGAAAATAAAGAAACGCTATCGCAAACACACTAAGCATGATTTGTGGCAGCGGCAGGCTAACTGCGGCTTCCTGTACAAGGTCAAAATAAAGGGCAACCCCGATAGCAGAAAAAATCAGCAACTGGTAGATCTCGACGATCCCCAGCAGGACCATTGTCGACACTGCCTTCCAACCAGGAACGTCATAACGCCGCAGCAGGTATAACGACATCGCGCCCTTGCCTACTTGCTCGTTCACCAGGGACAAAATATAGGCGCTTGCCCTGATCGGCAGAATGTTCGTGAGTTTGATTTCTGGCGTATTAAACCACCGGATGGCCCGCCAGGTCGCATGAGAATCAACAAGGAAAAAGAACAGTGAATACGGAATCATCAAAGCCAACCACATTGACCAGTCCGCATCACGGAAAAAGTTGCTGAGGTACTCGAGCGTTGTTAATCCATCTCGCGCCGCAGAGGCTTCAATCCTTGTGAATACCAAGTAAAAGCAGCCCGCAGCAAGCAACCAGGTAATCGTCCTAACCAGCATTGACTTTAACTTACTTTGCGGTGGCTTTGAGCTCAGTGCTGACGTTTCTATTTCGCTAATTGTCTTTTCTCCCCATCTCTTTGACGCTTGTTTTTTCTATATTAATAGACATTTGTAAGCTGCTGATTGCGCCGCCACCTTAGCACGGGTTAGAACAATTCTCATCAGGTTAGCTTGTTCTTCGACTGCGCGGACCCTTCTGTACAAGTTATTTAAACCCGCTCTATTTGATGGTTTTTAACACTATTTCAAGCGGACTTACGTCGTTTTTCGGATTTATCCTTACGCTATTTATTGCCATTAGTGCGGTTCTGTTTTCGGCCCACTCGGCAGGGTGAAGAAAGGCTCCAGGACCTGCCTTGGCAGCACCCGGTGTTTCATCGCGCCAACATCTTGCCTTAAAACTCAGAATAAATTCATTTCCCGTATCGGCGTTCCCGCTGTTGATAGACACGAATCGCTCGCCAGAAATCAATCATCCGAAACGCAGGCCAGTAAACCACGGTGAAATAGAGCTCAGAGTAGGCGCTCTGCCAAAGCAGAAACCCGGACAAACGTTCTTCACCAGAGGTCCGAATAATCAGGTCAGGATCGGGTATGCCCTCGGTATAAAGGTGACTGGAAAAAAGATCTTCATCTATATCCGTCAACGCGATCTGCTTTTCCTGAACCTGTTTGGCAATGCTTTTAACAGCATCAACGATTTCCTCCCGACCGCCGTAACTCACCGCAATGTTTAACTGAAACCGATCATGATCTTTAGTGAGTGCTTCGGTTTTCTCAATTTCCGTGATCATTTCTTCAGACAGGTTTTCTCTCTGGCCAATGACTTTGATCTTTACCCTCTCGCGCTGGATAACCGGGTCTACCTGATACTGCTTCAGCTTCTTTAATATCAGGTCCATGAGGTAATCAACCTCGTTCGTTGCGCGATTATGATTCTCTCTAGAGAATGCGTACAAAGTGACAATCTTGATATTCAGCCGCCAACACCAGCGAAGAAAGTCTTCCAGTTTTCGAGAGCCGACATCGTGCCCTTCATTCAGCGCAAGTCCCTTTAGCTTCGCAAACCGACGATTGCCATCAACGATCAGCCCAATGTGGTGCGGCGCGGGACCGTTTTTAATTTGCGACCAAAGAAAGGGTTCGTAAAGCTTGTAAAAGACTGAGGGGATATTCAAAGAAGCATCCAGTAGTACCAGCAAAAAGTGATGTTAACTTGATTGCGCGCAAGGATAGCAGTGATTGCTATAGTAATGAACGAGGATCGAGCCCCATTTGCACACGGCCAACCACTTCATATATTGGAGCGGCAACCATGATGTGCTGGGTCGTGACATGAATATCCCGGAAACAACGTTGCAAAACACTGTGTTCATAGATAGATGAGCCGCCACCCCCCTGGTATAGACGATCTACTGCTGCGACCGACCGGTGCGTAGCATTGACCGCAGCCAGTCGAAGGCCCGCTTTTATTTCTTTCGGCAAACGCCTGCCCTGACTTGCCATCTCATAAGCATCGCCAATCACCGAGTGGATGTAGGCTTCTGCACTCTCAAGGTCTGCAGTCGATTCACCAACAATGCTTTGCACCTCGGCCCGTTCCGCCAGACTTTTCACCCCGCCCGTCGCGGTTTTAGTGCCCGCCAGTTGCTTGAAGGCTTCCAACGCCTTAAAACCAATTCCAAGGCTCACGCTGGAAACGCCCAGCGCCAACAGGCCAAGCATCGGGAACTGATAAAGCGGCCTTTTGATACGTGTCCGGCCTCCCAACACAACCGAACGACCGTCAGGAACAAACTGTTCCGTAACACTGAAATGATGACTGCCTGTGCCGCGTAACCCAGAAACGTACCAGGTATCCTCTATGTCAACCTGATCTCGCTCAAACATCATCAGTTGAAGTTCAGGCGCCCCTCCCTTGCCCAAGCGCTGCGTGTCTCCGTCGAAGATGAAACTGCCACCGCTAATCCACTGTGCATTTTGCGAGCCGCTGCCAAATGGCCATCTACCCGTCACCTTATAGCCGCCTTCGACCGACTGGGCTGTTCCCATGGGCGCCGTCACGCCAACACTAAGAACATCCGGTCCACTCCCGTATATTTTCTTTGCATATTCATCTGACAAAGACGCTGATAACAATCCAGTGGTCGCCCCTATCATGACATTCCAACCCGCGGAACCGTCCCCAATCGACACCTGTTTGATCATTTCGACCAGCGTTGAGGGGTGAACTTCACTGCCCCCAAGTTCGGCCGGCACCAGTGCATGAAAAAGCCCCCCTGCGGCGAAGGCTCTTGAAATATCAGGCGGCAGCCTGCGGCCAGACTCAATTTCAAGGCTCCGCTCAGGCAACCGGGCAGACCAATCTTTTGCGAAGGTAACGAGATCCTGATCACTAAACGACATATTCTAAAGGGGTCCTTAAACCGGAATAACCGGAATAACCTGAATAACCTGAATCATAAACCACTGAGACCTTTTGACGTAACCCATCTGGACACGGGTTAGGGTTTTTCAACGACGTACCTTTACAAAAAAATATTAGTCACGGTTAGTTCCTCGATAAAATGACGCACTGGCTAATACCTGTATAGAGCACCCTCCTAAACACTGAAAAGTGCGACCTGCAATGAACTGCTGATCAACCAACCTGTCACACCAAAAATAGACTGGATTACGCCTGTTGCAAAACAAGGCGACGGCCCTATAATGACATTGTAATATTGGTCTGACCAATATGGTCATACCTAAATGGTCTGACCTAAATGGTCTGACCTAAATGGTAGTACCTAAATGGTAGTACCTAAATGGTAGTACCTAAATGGTAGTACCTAAATGGTCTGACCGAAAAGATCTGACCAAATACAAACCAACAAGAAAAAATACCATGCCTACCGCACCATCTAAAGCTGAAGAAATCATCGTCGTGCTGAGGAGTGAGATCCTTAGGGGCCAGTATCGACCTGGGGAAAGATTACCATCTGAACGAGACCTTGCGGCGCGTTTTGAATCTAACCGAGGCGCAATCCGCGAAGCCATCAAGAAGTTGGAACAGCTAGGCATCGTCGTTGTAGCGCCCGGCGGCGTCCGGGTTTTGCCCGTAGAAGAAGCGACGCTTGAAGTTCTCGGCTACCTTTTGGAGCTGGGAGAAATTCAAAAACCCGAGCTTATCGCTCAGGTATTGGATGTTTTAGCGGTAATAACGTCATTATCAGCGCGCTCCGCCGTCGTAGAATCCAGTGATGAAAACATCACTGAAATGGTCCAATTGGTGGACCAACTCGTAAACACCATGAGTGACAAAAAGAAGCACACAGACATCTGGATACAATTCAGCGACAAAATGTTATCCATCCACAAAAACCTGGTACTGCGTCTGGTGGGCAATGGCTTGCGAACTCAGTTCCTGAGCAGCACGATGAATTTAGAGTTCGAGCCAGACATCGACCAGTCGGCGGTAAAGCAGCAACTAGTCCGACTTAGAGACTCTATTAAATCCCGAGACGGTCTCAACGTTCGAGACGCCCTTATTCAACATTTTTACATCATTAAAACTGGCCTGCTGGCATCGGCCGTTGACCATCGTGCGGACGCAGACAGGAGAAAAGACAATGCCTAACGCCATCAAAGGGATCATGACTATAGCGGTACTGTTTTTTGCAGTCATCGTGGCTTACGGCCTCGTGAAAACCGCCCCGACTCCCGAGCAGTTCACCCCAGAAGAGACCACGACTAGCATTCGTGTTCTGGCGGGTAATCGAGAAAAAGTCCGCTTAACGGTTAGTTCTCAGGGCAGCGTGATGCCCTACAAAGAAAGTGAACTGATACCGGAGGTGAACGGCCGCGTTTCATGGATGTCACCGAATCTTCTTCCGGGTGGCTATTTCGCCAAAGATGAAGTGCTGCTCCGAATCGACAACAGAGATTATCGATCAAAGGTCGCGCGCAGTCGGGCAGGGTTGAACCGGGCTCTCGCAGAGGAAGAGCTCGCCAGATTCGAACTTGGACGGATGGAAGAGCTCGTCAAGAAAAAACTAACCAGTCAGTCGAGTTTGGAAACAGTCCTTCGGAATCATCGAATTGCTGATGCCGTGGTACAAGATTCGAAAATCGCGCTAGAGGAGGCAGCGCGCGACCTGCAGCGTACAGAAATAAAAGCCCCTTATGACGGCCTGGTCCGATCCGAGAAAGTGGATCTGGGTCAGTATGTCAGCCGCGGCATGGTGATCGCGTCAATCTATGCCGCACAGTATGCTGAAGTCAGGCTACCCCTAGCGGACAAACAGTTGGCTTATCTTGATCTTCCGCTCGGCCATCGCGGAGAACTCGCCGATGAGGTCGCACCGGAAGTGCTGCTGTTTACCAATTATGGTGGTAAGCAGTACGAGTGGCTCGGAAAACTGGTTAGGACTGAAGCAGAAATAGACTCAAAAAGCCGCATGGTGACCGCTGTTGTTAGGGTGAATAACAACAACAATGTCGACCAGCCGGACCTTCCAATCGGGCTTTTTGTTAACGCCAAAATCAACGGACGCTGGGCAGAGGGTGTCGTCACCGTTCCTCGCGCGGCCCTGCGAAACCAGAGCAAGGTTTTGGTGGTCGATAAGGATAATCGTATTCACTACCGTGACGTGAAAATCCTGAGATTCGAAAACGATAACGTCATTGTGTCCGACGGTCTGGAATCCGGGGAGGTGGTTAATATTTCACCCTTGCAAACCATCGTAGAAGGCATGCGAGTCAAGCCGATTTTACAGTCAGGTAGCAGTTAACCTGTATGAATAATCATAATTTTCTAACCTGGTTCACCGATAATCCAGTAGCCGCCAACCTGATGATGGCCATTTTTATTGCTGGCGGATTTATCTCTCTAGCCACAATGCACAAGGAAGAGTTTCCTAATATAGAACCTGGCATCGTGCAGATTCAGATTCCCTACCTTGGCGCCGCTCCCGAGGAAGTTGAGGAAGCCGTCTGTATCCGGGTTGAGGAAGCTATCGAAGGCGTAGATGGTATGGACCGTTTTTACTCGGTCTCCAGAGAAAGCATGTGCTCGGTGATGGTTGAACTAACACAAAACGCTGATATCACCACTGTACTAAACGATATCAAGGGCAAGGTCGATGCTATTTCTACTTTCCCCGCTGAAACCGAAAAACCCATCGTTTCCTCCATGCAGTTTAGAGGACAAACGATATCCCTGGCTGTTCACGGCAACACAGATGAAGCAACGCTAAAACTGCTGGCTGAAGAGATTCGTGATGATATCTCGGCACTGGAGGGGATCTCGCAGGTCTCGGTCACGTACGCCCGCCCCTGGGAGATCTCCATTGAAGTCAGCGAGCAGACCCTGCGGCAATACAACCTGACAATGAGCGAGATCGCCGATGCCATTCGTCGTGCCTCAATGGACTTGCCTGGCGGATCAATAAAAACGCAAGGTGGCGAGATTCTACTTCGTTCCAAAGGGCAGGCTTATCGGGGACCTGAATTTGAAGACATCGTGGTTGTCACTCGCCCTGACGGCACCAATATATCGCTCGGAGACATCGCCATTGTCAACGATGCTTTTCAAGAGGGTTTCCTACGCGCAAAGTTTGACGGCGAACGCTCCGTAGCCGTAACAGTCTACCGTGTCGGTAAAGAGGACACGATCACGTCAGCAAACTCAGTGAAACAATACATTG
>ERZ807291.8861-NODE-8861-length-11075-cov-27.720599_pt1 | contig 11075 bp, 5 predicted proteins | sample MGYA00521257_ERZ807291 | MGnify/ENA primary metagenome ERZ807291 (study PRJEB31413, sample SAMN03169783) | marine metagenome | biome: Marine; feature: Water; material: Subsurface seawater | place: North Sea | collected 2011-04-28 | depth 1 m m ...
CTCAAACATAAAAAATGGAGAACCGACTCAAATGAATCAATTCTCCGATGTAGTGTTGTTGACCTCTAATATTTATTGAGCATAGACCCTATGGAAAGTGTTTGAACAAAGCTCAACAAAAAACCACACAAAAAAATAAATAAAAGGTTTTTTATGGAAAATGGAGCAGTTTAAGAATTAATTTTTTGTGAATTTTATTTCTGTTTAACATCCTATTTACCAGTTTATAAAACTTCTACAAATTCTGGCAATGTGTAGCCACTGCAAGGGTTTTCGACAGGGTCATCAGATGAGCATGTGAAAATTAATGTGGTAACAGATAATGTGAAAATTACTGCTATGGTGAATTTTATTTTTTTCATATATATATAAATTAATTCTCTAGTTCAATAGTGATTGTTTTTTTGAAACTATTGTTGATTTTTAAAACATAGGTTCCCATTTCAAGGTTTTCAAATTGAGCCGTCCCTACGGATGTTTTAGTGCGGAATGTTTGGTTATCCTTCTCAAGAGTTAGAGGCACATTGTTCTGTTCAAATAATACAGTGATGGCACCCTTAGATATGTCACATAAAACGACATTTTTCTTAAAGTATCTTGGAGATGGCTTCGAAAAACCAAAATCTGATGAAATACCGCCGTAATGTTTGTTAATTTCAAATGGCAATGTTTGATCCGCCTCTGTAACTGTGTCAGTGATGGAGTTATAAATTTTAAAATTTACAGTCTCTGAGGATGAATTCGAAAACACTGTTAAGTATGCAAAATAGTTATCCGTAGATTCTGCATAAATCAGGTTTGCAACTCCCCGACACTCACCGCCTACAAAGGCGGCTAACATGTCGTTTGAGTTAGACAAAGTGGTTGCATTTACATTTAAGTATGCAACCATTGTCATTGTGTATTCAAATTCATTTTCATTGACTTGCCACGAGGGTGCCTGCGCACTTAGGCCTAATGAAATAAGGCAGGTTAATATAAGTGCTGCGAATTTGTTTTTATTTTTCATTTAGAATTATTTTATTGTTATGAACCTCGTTATCAATAGTTGTGTTTAAGAAATACGTACCATTTTGGAAATTAACAGGTATTTTTAAACGGTTGTGGCCTTTTTCAATTACAACCGACTTATCAAGTAACAACTGGTTTAACATATTGTGAATACGCACTTGCGCCTTTTGATTGTTTTGAGCATAAAACTCTAGATACACAAATCCGTCCATGCTAGGGTTTGGATATAACATAAATTGAGATGTACTCAAATCAATAGCATCCTCGTCAATAATATAGGGGGTTCTCGTGGTTCCCAAAATTGAGTCTGCCTCAAAATTAATTGTTTTTGAAGTCTGCTTCGTTGTATCTCCATCACCGATATGAAATACCAATCTTTGGTCTTGACTTGTATCTCCAACTATGGTCATAAAAGACAACTCGTTTCCATTCACCATTTGAGTTACGGAATGTCCGTGTAATTCTCCTGCGGTATTATAAGCATATACATTTGTATAGCCTTCTGGCAATTGAATGACTGCATTCATGTTTTGTGAAAACATATTAAAGGCGTTTTGAGTGTCTGAAATGACAGCCGTTGAAGATCCTTGTGCCATTCTACCACTAGATAAATAATTAGGGTATTTAAATTCCTGTTCCGTGGAAGATCTTAGCATATACCCTTTTCCTGTTTCTAAATAAGATAAGGTTCCTGACCATCCATTTAAGGCATCAAAAATTGCAAACTCATTTTGGGATTTGATCACATCGTCCACTGAAGGAATAAAATCAGACAGGGCTTCTCCTATTCTTACATTCTCTCCAACGACGTAAGGAAGCCAGTTCCAGTTTTCACTGATTGGGAATGTCCAGGTAGATAAATCTACGGGAGTTCCTAACACATCTAAGGTTTGTGCATTCTCTAATCGTACCTTATACATTTTGGTTGTGCTAAAGCCTCCATTTTCACTTATGCTTCCAGACCAACTGCTATTGTCAGTGTCTTGAGGGTCGTTAAAGTACGTCTCTAAAAGTGAGGGGGAATGACTTAGCATTAAATCATTTGTTTCAAGATCTAAATTTGAAGTGATGGCATTCACATCCGATAATCTAGAATTTTCAACAGGAAATGAGACCCAAGTATAGCCTTGATTAAACCCGATACTTTGACTTACTTTAGTTGTGTTTTCAAAAAGAGCTGGATTCGTATTAGAACCTAAAACACGATTCAAAATAAATTCAGTCGTTTCCTCTCCATCTAAGGTTGCAACGAGGATTTTATCCTCTGAAGCATCCCAAATATTGAAATTTAAAATTTCTCCTGACGCTGTGTTTGAATAGATCGTGAGGTACACAAAATATTCTTGGTAGTTAGGGTCAAAAGTTAATTGTCCCACACCTCTTAGTTCGTTATTGTAAAATACACCTAGTTTATCTTTTGTGTCTTGATCAAAAACACCATCAATCATAATTTTCCCAATTACATTCATACTGTATTGAAAATCGTTTGGATCTAAAGTCCAATCAATATCAGAGAAGATATTTAATTTTAATTGAATTTTTTGATCGAACCCAAATTCGGTACGTAAAAACATATCTTGTTCGTAATACCCAGCAGCCAAATCACTGTCGACCATCGCCGATATTTCGATACTACTATTTGGTGACAGCAATCCACTAGATTGACTTACCGTTAACCAATTGGGTACATTCAACAGGCTGAAATCTTGAAAGGTTCCTCCTGAGTTGACCACAAGAATTGTGTATGTTTTTTCATCTCCAAAAATCAGTTCCGTTTCTGAAACTGTTTGCTCTTCATCAATATACCAATCAACTTGGTCTTTACTGACATAAGCGGTCCAAGTGATAGGCGATGCTTGCATGTTATTAAACTCATCAAACATTCTATGGACTGTAATGTCTAATACCTGACCTTCTATGGCGGCTGGGCTAGATACTACTGGCTCCATAATCATTTGATCGCCATTGATCACATGACTGATTTGAAAACTAATTGTGTTTCTGGCCGGTTTAATTGGTGGCACATCTACGGTATAGTTTACAGTACCCGAATTCATGACTGCCAAACTCGTGGAGTAAAGCGGTCCAGGAACTATGTGATAGTAGCGTGGACCATTTCCTGTTGGAGTGTCTGGCGCATTCATTTTGGAATAAACCAACAATCCTGCACTGTCTGTATCAACTTCAAAGTAACGGTCTCTTTCAATTTGTTCAAAAGACCTGAGCGTGTTCCATAATCTGAATTCATCAATTGATCCACTAAATGCACGATCTACTGTTTCAGTACCTGCTAAATCTATATGACCTCTAGCACCGAGCCACATTTTATTTCCATAAAAACTCGAAATATCTACTGTTGGATTGGTACTTACCAAGGCTGCATCTACATAGGTTTTCAAATTCCCGAATCTATTGATCAGAATCGAAACATGGTGCCATTGATTATCCGTGATACTCGTTGTTGTAAGGTTATAAGAGTTGTTTTCATTTTCAAAGGATAAATTACCATCCCCATTTAAGTTGACTGCCCATTTGTTTCGTGTGCCGTCTTGCGCTGCAATATCGGTGTCGTCTCCTCTACCGTTAGAGAAAATAGTCGCGTCTTGAGTTTGATCTGTTTTTACCCAGAAAGAAAGTGTTGCGTTCATTTCATTTGTGAGCTGAACGGCTGCAACATTATCTAAGGTGAGGTATTGACCACCTGCAAACTCATAAGCTTCTCCCTTGGGCTTGATGTCCCATGCGGCGTTTACTTGTGCATGTTTAAAACGTGCTATGTCATGTGCTAAATTTCCGTGCCCCTCATTCATTGGCCAATAGCCCACTAAATCGAGCTCATTACCTACATATTTGGTATAAATATTTGCATAGGCATCTGTGAAATTGAGGGCTTTGGACCAGAGTCTTACATCGTGAAGGTTTCCTATAAAGGTGTTTCCTCCAAATACCATATTGGCATCAAAATTATATTGCAAATTTTGGGGTGCAGAATCCGTTTGAACAACTCTATCATCTTCAAATATGCTGATGACTCCTGCCGCACTATCATATGTAAATGTATAATGGTGGAACAGGTTATCGCTTGAGATCCCTCCAGAGACTGTAGAGTCCCCAAATTGGAAACTAATCGTTGACCCTTGTAAATCAATATTAATTCCTCTCTCCTGATCTACTATAGAAGCTGTACCAGCTTCAGTTTGATTGTTCATCCAAAATTCAAAGCTAAAATCGCCTGTCTGAATATATGGACTTTCAATAGTCGCCGTATTTGTTGAACCGTTAAAGTAAAGAGAGACATTGTTGTTAATTGGCAATTGGTTGGTTTCTCCTTTAATTTCGATTAAACTTACCGATGAGTTATAAAAAATAGCTTCGTTGAAACGTACAGATATATCTTCACCATAACCCAAAATACCATCTATTGGAGTTGGGGTTCCAAAAGCGCGGGGTGCAAACAAATCTACTTTTCCTGTGATCACTTCAGAAATATAGGACGTATCGTTGGTACACGTACTTATAGCACGGATTTCATAAGTGCCGTTCTGAATATTTTGCCCTACAATATCCCAAGGATAATTAATTGTAGTCTCCGTAATCACTGAAATTTCTGTTTCATTATTTATAACAGCTTCATCATAAAAATCTTGAGTTCCATAATACGTATGTAAACGCGTCCATGTTGATGAAGTTGCTGATCTGTATTGTAAGTCTAATTTTTGAAAACTAGAAAACCCAGTCGTATATTCACTTAGTTCTACAGCAAGTGGATTGCTCGTGCCATCAAGGTTATAAGCTTCTGAGACATTATACACCCAGTTGTCTAAAGGAGCAGATACCACCACATTAGAACAGGAAGGTACAAAATGAGCTGAAAGGGTTACTGAATCGCTTGCGTCACCGCCACATAAACTTTCAAAAACAATTTCAATATCATCGTAGTCGTACACATCTGAAAGCGATTTTCCGATGGTCACAACAAACTCCCTTGGAACTCCATATTGAAAGGATGGAAATAATATTCCATCAGATGGAATATTAATGATTGCACTGTTAGGGTTTGAAGATGGGTTGACTCTTAAAATATAGTCGGATTCCAGTCTTGTAGTACTAATGTTTTCTAATTGCACTCTAAATTCAGCACTCACATCTTCAGGAACATTGCTCACATCTACAACCTCAGCCGTAATTTGTGGGACTTCAATTTGTTGTGTCGCGGCACTTAATTTTTGGCGATCACCTTCCGCGAGTTCTATAATATTTGGATCATTTGCTACATAGGTAGCCGGGTTATAATATATAGATTTTTGAACACCTTCGTACGGGCAGGACGTTCTACCACCTCTGGTGATAAAAATAGGACCACTCCCATCAAAAGAGTTGACAACATCGATACTTAAAACATTTCCAGGATCACTCTCAACTAATGTGTAAGAGATAGAGGTTGTCGCTGTTTCTTCAGTTGAAAACGACGTATTGATATCTTGATTTACAAAACCTCCGGTCGTGTTTAATAAGCCAACTCCATTTATATTAAATCCTAAATCAAGAGCAAAGCTTTCATCGGCATTTAAGTTCACTAAACTTGAGCTTGTGCTAACAACTGCCGTTTCAACAGTTCTCGTAAATTGTCCAACCCCATTATCGATAGACACATTATCCTCAAAATTGGTGTTTAATAAATCTCTTATCAGAGTCGATGATTCTAGATTATTCGTTAGCTCAATTTCGGAAAGTGGATCATTGCCTTGATCAAGCGCATCCGTTAATTCTGCTATAAAATTATCTAAGGTTGTTTCTAGACCTGCTTTGTAATTTGCGCGATCGTATAGAGCCAAATACTTAAGACGCTCGTTTTCTCTAATAACCGATTTCCATAAATTAATTTGCGTTTGGAATTGTTCAGTGGTTAACACGTTATCATCGTCTGGTTCAATGGTTCCATCGACAAAACCTTGTAGTTGTGGAATGAGGTCATTAACAATATAAAATTGAGAAAAAACGAAAAAAGTATCTGAGGGCTCTTCAGCAAAATAAACTGCTTTTTGTTTGCCTATAGAAACAGTTTCTCCATCGGAATTTGTAAGCGTAAAATTCTCTGCACTAGCAGAGGCTCTTACATCGATATCATCATACGAGCCGTAAAAGTAATTTTTGGACTGCCCAATGTATAAATCGCCATCTGCTCCAACAAAACTTGGATCGCTGCTTGTAGAAATTGATTGAGAAAAGGAATATGTTTTAGTTAATTTTTCTGCATTCGTACTAGAGGCTGTTACAGCAATACCTAAAGAAGGACTGTTTGTGCCTTGAGACTCAATTACGGGCCCTGCTAAACCACCACCAGCTGCAAATTTTACGCCCAATAAGACCTTAAATTCTGTTGATATTCCACTAGAATTTGTAAAATCCGTTTCGGTTGTAAATGAAACGGTTTCCCCACTACTAATGGTCGCCTGACTGTTAGAGCCTGGGGGATCTCTCAAAATCATATCTGGTTTATCTGGAGCACTTGTTACAAAAGTTTGACTGCCATCAGATTGACCTCCTAATAAAATTCCCTCGGTTTCATAATTTTGTGCAGCACTATCAACACCATTTAAGCGGTAATTAATGCTTAACGTTTTTGTGAATGGCGCATTTATTGACGGTACTCCACCTCTAAATGTATAGGTTGAAATACTTGGATCTGTTTCACTTGTAACTTCAGATTCAGAATCTGCCAATGCTAAATTGTTGTTTATAATTAATTCCCCATCCAATACTGGAACTTGAAATGTGAGAACAGCGTCAGGGTCATCAGAATTAGAATAAGGTTCAAAACGATTCATTTCAATAGAATACGTTTGAAATTGTTTATATACTAAATAGTCAAATCCTTCTGTACTGATTGTAGTCCCATCCGCACGTTCCAAATCACTTTCAGACGTTTGTTCTGTGACACTTAAAACAGGTGTTGACCTGTGGGTGAAACTTTTTTCGTACGCATAAGGAAGCCCTGTTTCGGTGGTTCCGTCAGAATACTCAAAAGACGGAATTGTTGAATCTTGTATTCTTGAAACATTGATCGTTTCGACGGCATCTAGTATGTTTAATGTAGAATTACTTGCAATACTCACACCATTCGTTTGATTTATAGAATACCCTAATGGCAACAAATCGAGACGGTATTCTCCAGTATCCGTATTTGTGGTTGCATTTGCTTTTGTATAGGCTGTAATTCCACCTTCTGCTGGCGTATAGTCAAAAGTAATTGAAGCGGTTCCTATATTATTAACAGAAGTGACTACGGTTGTTTGTGGAAATCCATTTGAGTCGGTAATATCTCTTGACACCGTCCCTTCATGTCCGAAACCTATTGGTTTTGCGCTTTCAACAGCCCCACCAACAACTCTCCCCACAAGGGTTACTTTTGTTTGATCGATAAAGGTAACTTGCTCTTCTCTATCTTCAAAAAATTCATCTAAAACAGTGGGGTCTGCAGGAAACCTTCCTGAATATCCAAATTCGTGTCCGTCTCTTTTAACAGTGATGTAATGCTCTCCTATTGGAACATTAATTTCAAATTCTCCACTGCTATCGGAAACGATGGGTGTATTGTTAGAATCTAAGACAATTTCATTATCTATGTAGATACTAACCCCTTCTGAAGGGATTTGCGCATAGCGTTCTAGATAGTCATCCGAAGTATCCTCTGCTGTTCCAGCATCGTTTAGCCAGTAATCTCCTTTTGAAAATTTATCAACCCCTTTTTCATAATAATTATAGCCTTCATCTATAAGACCAGGACCCCTAACATATTGATCTCCATTAGTTAAATTTATAAAACTAGGTACATCTGGATCTGGACTATTTACTTCTACATACGATTTAAAGACGCCTCTACTGTCATAAAAAATCTTCCCTTTAAATACAAATGAGGATGTATCTGTGAAGTTTACGCTGTTAATAACTGTATTTGTTTCCCCTATATAAACCAATTGTTGTGAAGGATCAAACTCATGAATGCCTAAAATTGGCGTAATGGTATAGGTTTCTCCAGCACCACTGTAAGGGATTGCACTGATGATGTAATTTCCATTAATATCTGTGACCCCCAAAATACCCAGTTGATCTGAGTTTGGCGTATTCTCCCCAAAAACCCAATTTGGAGTTGTTGGTATTGTAGCGTCTGCAGCAAAAACGGCGGCATTGTTGTTGTTGTAGTTAAAACCCGCATGTGACATATCGTATGCCACGTCGCCTGCGGCTTCGTCCATTCTTAAATAAGAAATTAAATTGACATCATTTCCATCAATAATTCGTTTGTAGTCGGTATATACAGCACTTTCGGTTAGCACGCGATTCCAAACTCTAATTTCATCTATGAGCATGGCTTTTTGTGAACCAAATGTGATGCGCTCCCAAGGGGTTACTACACCACTGTACATTCCATCTAAATTTATAGGAGATGTAGGAGATACGACTGAAAAATGAGGTGCTGTATAATTAGCATCTAAATCTACTAATGCAGCATGAGCCGTTTCTGCATAGGCTTCGTTCATTTGTCGCCCATTTATATACAAAACAGGAATTTGACCATCTTCTAGAACGACGGAAAAATGAATAAACTCACTATTAAACGCTGTAATTGGATTTAGTATATCGTCTCCTCTTGCATTGAGCTGCCCAGAAGGGTAATAGTTGTTGATTGTATAAATACCGCCATCAATATCCACCTCTAGATAATTTACGGCCCCCGTAAACAATTTTACATTCACATTTTTCTCCAGAGTTCCATCAAAATTTGCTAATGAAAAAACGGTTAATGCATCTCCTGTATTTGTAAATTCAGCTACTGGTCGAACCCATGCCTGAAATGTGATACGGTCGTCGATAGCATCTGGAAATTGGTTAATTTTTAAGCTGCTATTTTCAGGAATACTGATTGCTGAGGACCTAAACGGAGTCCCTGTAGCAGACGTTGCCAAAACGGCCACATCCCTTACGGGGTTACCACCCTCAAAGCTAATTCTACCTGTTACAATTCCGGAAGGACTTCTAAATCCGATCCCTTCCATAAAGGTTTTGTATTTTTCTTCTACAGGACTAACCCCTATAGCTTCTACCTTATATTCATAGAGTTGACCGCCTTCGATATATTCGTCCTCATATTCCGTTGAAAAAGAACCTAAACTAGCGATTCGCACGTACTCTTCAGCACCAATTTCTTTTCTATAAATATAAAACCCTGAAATTAAATCTTGATTCGCTCTAACATTCCAGTTAATCTTAACTTTATCTGTAAAATACCCTTTTGAAACTGTAAACGTTTCTTCGGCAAACGTATCATATAAATACAAAATGTGCCATGGAAAACGAACATCCACTGGGGTTGTGGTATGTACTGTACCTGTTGTAATTCCTAAATAAGGAAGGCCAACTTGTACATAAAATTGAGTATTGCTGCTGCTTGCTTGCGAAACCGTCACAACCCTTGCACCCTCTTGGTCCTGTGAGTGGACTGAATAGCACAGTCCTAGAAGAAAAGCAAAAATTGCTAATCTCTTTTTAATTAATAAATTTAATTTCATAGCTAGGAGAGTTATAGTTTAATAATATAATTAACTCCATAGTTTACGGGCCTGCTTTCAGTTCCTTGATTAGCTGTTGAGCCTGTAATGGAATGACTATGAGCTGGCTCTGTATCAGTGGGCAAATTAACTGAATGCTGACCCCCTTCTGAATATGGTATTGGCGTACCACTATCTCCATCAAATGACCTAAAGTGCTTTCTTATAAATAAATTATGACTGTGAGCACCAGCATTAGATGTAGCCAAAGAACCTTTAGCATGACTATGTGATTTATTAGCATCTTGTTGTGTTGTTTTTAATGCGGGACCGTCCTGAGAGTTCACAGGACTTGTGCCTGTCCCTCTTAAAAACATTCCTTGTAAGTTGGGGGTATTGGCACTTCCTAATAAGGTTCTTAAAGTTAATGTGTTAGAATCAATAGGTATCGCGCCACCATCACATAATATCCAGCCTGCTGGAGCTGCTGTTCCTATAAATGGCATAATAGATCCCGTAGGAACGCCGTTACTAGCAGCATATGCTAAAGGCACACGTTTAAAAACTTCATTAGAAATTTCAGTAGCTCCTTCTTTGATTTTTAAATACAACTCATGATTGCTAAATTGAGTTTCTGTGGTGTTTGGTAAATTAATAACATGAGAAAAGACTCCAAATGCATCTGTTTGAAGTGTTGATGTACTTGAGTAAATATCTACAGGATTATTACTGGAGTTTAAATAATAAATTTCAAATGTCAATGGTACGCTGGCATTTGTTCTTGCAGTATTGTTCGCATCTCTAGCAAGACCTTGAACGGCGATGCCTTGTGAAAAACTAATTAAGGTAAAAAATAAGGCACTAAAAGTTAAAGCAATTTTTTTCATGATGTGTAATATTGGTTAATTGTCTGATTTTTATAAACTAATTTTCAAATTTACAAAGTCAGACAAGCCTGTGCATTGATCTGGGTTAAGAAATAGAAAATATTTATAATAAAATTTATTTTTATAATTCGACTTAAGCCTTCAGAAATAATTCCTAAATAGGAAGCAACCATATATTGGGGTATTTTTGTCAAAAATTTGGGTTTATTCATCAAAAGAAAAGACGGATAATTAGGAATAAGTTCATTGGGGTAAAAAAACCTCTTATGTATTCAACGCCTTTAGTTCGGTAGAAGATGTTAAAAAACCTTTATTTACAAATCCAACATAGTTACAAATGTCTCCTTATTATATAAAGAAATTCCCTTTTGTATAGTGTTTTGTGACAAGAGATGCTAAAAAAAATATTGTTTTTCTGTTAAATTAACAAAATCAGTTAAAACAGCTTTAATATTATCGTTCATCCCTTTGGTTGGTCAATTGGTCTTTAGCAAAAATAAGTCAAACAAACGAGTTCAAAATCCAAAAGTGAGCGCTCTTTTTGGCTCAATTCCGATTTTATGGAAGGAAATTTCAAACATAAAAAATGGAGAACCGACTCAAATGAATCAATTCTCCGATGTAGTGA
>ERZ807291.8865-NODE-8865-length-11071-cov-4.788217_pt1 | contig 11071 bp, 8 predicted proteins | sample MGYA00521257_ERZ807291 | MGnify/ENA primary metagenome ERZ807291 (study PRJEB31413, sample SAMN03169783) | marine metagenome | biome: Marine; feature: Water; material: Subsurface seawater | place: North Sea | collected 2011-04-28 | depth 1 m m ...
CTTGCAGGAGAACCTATTCTTGGATGGCTTCGCGTCACTGGGTGCTGGTCGTAACAACTTGGAGATGGCAGACGACACGCTTGATCTAACGAGTGAATACACAACTCAAACAGTGACACTTGGTGCAGCGGTCTCAGGCGTCATTGAACAGAATGGCTATGACATTCTACCTGAGCTAAGCGTCGCATACGGCAGAACCACTATTGGCAGTGTTGGCTTCACAGGTGTCGCCTACGGCCTCACAGATGACACCCTCAGCCTCGATGCTGGGAGCGTCTCTACAGCAATCATCATGTTCCGTCCGGAGTTCCGAGTGTCTCTGGATGGGCAAAAGCCATCTGAAAGCCTCTCGACCCTCAGCTTCGCGCCCCGCGTGATGTGTGAACGTGTCCAAGTGGCGCGCACGACAAACAACTGTGGTTTTGGCGCAGAGCTAGGCATCTCGTCGAGCACGCAAGATGGCCTGACGTCAGTAACCGCAACGATCGTCGCTGATCGTGTTGGCAACAGCACACGTAGCAGCCTGCAGCTCAACCTTGAGCACAAGTTCTAAGCAAAGCGATCAAAAGCACATAGCAAGGGGCGGTCGTTGGCTGCACCGCTGTTTCAGGGCGGCAATCTCACGGCACAGCTTCAGGCCATACGCTCAGCACTAATTCCATTTAAAGCGGTTATCTGAGTATCGAGGTGCTGGCTCTCAGTCGAAACACGTGCGTATCCAATAATCATGTCTTGATGGTATCTAAAACGGTTCAAAACACAAAAGATTTTGAACTGGGTTTTTGAGCCCTCTAAAGGCCCTAAAACACGCGGGTAGGGTAGGGAGCTCAAAAATGACCGTTTGTGAGCTGAGCGTAATCGCGGTGTGGAAATTACTGCGGCAGTGTAAACCGTGGCCTGTTCTCCATTGGGCGAACGTCAAACTTCAAATCCGAAACTGACCGGCAGGAACAGATCCTAGCGGTTCAGAATCGAGGTTGGGCATCCGCATTCGCCCCTTTTGGTTTACCGTTCACCGAAGTTATGCAACGGCAATAACATATTGTTTACGAACGTATTTTTCGACATGCCAAACTGGTTGTAACCCGTTGTCCATCACGAATGCATCGCCTGCTTTTACGACACGGCTTTCACCATCGGCGGTTTCTATCCGCGCTTCGCCTTCAAGAATGTGGCAAAACTCGATCTGGTCGTTCATCGGTCCACGAAAAACACCTGCCGTGCTGTCCCACATACCGGATTTGAACGCGCCATCAGAGCTAACGAAATGGCTCCAGACCTTTTGCTTAGGCGTCCCTTCGATGATATCATCTTTTACCTCTTTGTCGAAAGGCGTGATGTCTTGCTCTGCGAAGTTGATAAACTGCATGGCGTGTCCTGAATTTGATATTACTGGGAAAGTGCTTCAAACATTAAAGCGACGGCTTGCGCGCCTGGATCGCGGTGGCCCTCAAGCTGGGCTGCTCCGACATAGCTTGCGCGCCCTGCTTTTGCCTGCAAAATCGCAGCGGTGGAGTCAGCGCCAGTTCTTGCAGCTTGTGCCGCTGCGCCTAGTCCATTGTTGAGTGCCACGAGTGCAGGCTCCAAAGCGTCGATCATTGTGCGATCGCCAATCGCTGCACCACCCACGGACTTCATGCGCTCCAATCCAGCTTGCAGCGCGCCTTGAAGGGATGCTCCCGTAGCCGCAGCTTCACCCGCAGCGGTGAAGAAAATCGCGAGCAGGACACCAGAAGAGCCCCCCATGATCTGCCCTAACTCTTGACCGATGGCCCCAAAAAGATCTTCTGTGTTGGCCATCGGGAGGCGATCTTGCGCAGAGGCAAGCCCGCGCGCCGCACCCGCAAGGGTCGAGCCAGTGTCGCCATCGCCTGACTTGGCATCAAGCGTGTTGAGTTCAGCCTCGGACGCGATGAAGGTCTTACAGATAAGATCAAGAATTTGTGCATTCTTCTCATCAGTAGAGGCTTTGAAGGTACGAAGCGCCAAGCCCTCCGGCATTGGCTGTGTCTGTGGCGCACCAAACGACTTGCAGCCCGGCCATGCAGCAGGGGCGCAGGGCGCATCAAGATGTGCAATATCAGCGGCACTGGCAGGGACTACAGTCAGAGAAAAGCCGTGCATGTCCAAGGAGGTCATGAGTGAAGCGGGTCCTACAATGTCGCTGACTTTGTCCGCAATGCTTGAGTGAGCCAGAGCGTTTGCAAGCACAGACATTTCCAAGACAGACGCGCCACCAAGGTTGTTAAGCAGCGCCACATGTGGCGTGTCACCCATAAGAGGAGCCATCTTATCACTCACAGCTTTGATAGCGGCATCTGCGGTTGAATAGTCGATTTGCTCTGCGCCGGGTTCATTGTGAATTCCCAACCCCAGCTCTGCCGTATTTTCAGAAATTCGCGCCTCTTTAGGCGTGCCAGGAATAGTGCAGGTGTCGAGCGACATGCCGATGGTAAGCGCACTCTCACTAACCTTTTGGGCAGCAGCCGTGACCTCATCCAAAGAAGCACCGCTTTCTGCCAAAGCTCCCGCCACCTTGTTGACCAAAAGTGTTCCTGCCAAACCGCGTGGCTGTGCGAGATCGGGCAATGCAATGTCATCGCCCACGATCAACATATTCACCTTGAGACCCATCGCGCGGGCGCGTTCTGCGGCAAGACCAAAGTTCAAACGATCCCCAGTGTAGTTCTTCAAAACAAGCAAGCAGCCTGACGAGCCTATAACAGCAAGAATACCTGCAAGCACCGCGTCGACAGAAGGGGAGGCAAAGATGTCGCCACAAACTGCCGCAGTCAGCATGCCTTGACCTACAAAACCAGCATGCGAAGGTTCATGACCCGATCCACCACCACATACGATTGCGACTTTCGATTTGTCCCAATCGTTGCGTACGACCACTTTGATATGCGGAAAGCCATCGAGTTTCGCCAAAGCGCCACCTGACGCCTGGATCAGCCCATCTATCGCTTCTGTTACAGCGTTTTCGCGTGAATTGATGAATTGGGTCACAGGGGGTCTCCGTTTAGGGGCAGTTAGCCGCTCAATTTATATTGAGGTTCATGCGCCGTTAGTGAGCGAGTCGAACTTGTCTTTGAGAGTCATAGCTGGGGCTGCCAACGGAATGAGTCGGCTGGTCAAACCATGCATCGGTATAGGGCTGATATCTTGTACTGGAAACGGAAGCGCGTCGTCAGTTGCGCCAAGTAATTTGCCTGATAAAGCCCGCCCCATAACAGATGTCATCGCAATGCCACGGCCGCTAAACCCAACGCCAGCAAGCACGCCAGGAGAAGGTTCGTGCATATGTGGCATCATTTCAGGGGTTACCGCGATGCGGCCCGCCCATTTCCGTTCAATCTCGATATTCCCAATTTGGGGGAATACGGTTCTAAGCCCGTCGCGCAAACGTCCTAAGCTGAGCACATCAGCATGATCTGTGCTTCCGACGCAGCCAAAGATCAAACGGCCATCGCGATCATAGCGAGAATAATAAATCGCAAGCCGCGAATCCGAAATGGTTACAGAGCCCGGCAGAACCGTCTTTTGTTCGTCAGTGGTAAGTGGGCGGGTCGCAAGTGACACGCTGACGAGAGGGTGAAACGTCTGCTTCAATCCCGGCCATATGTCGTTGGAATAAGCGTTGGTCGATATCACGACGTTCTCTGCCGTTACTTCGCCATTTGGTGTCTTCGCCCGCCATTTGCCATCCACGCGTTGTAACGATGTAACGTGCGTTTCTTTAAACATTTGAGCCCCGCGATCGATTGCGGCTTTGGCATATCCAAGCGTCAAAGAAAGTGGATGCACATGACCACCCGCGCTATGCTTCAAAGCCCAGCTATACGCGGGAGAACCACTAGCTTTCTCAACTGCATCGCCTTCGATCTCGGAGATATCGGCACCTGCATCGGCCCAGGCTTTGCCGAGACGTCGCATGTCTTTGATCGCCTTGCGTGTATGTGCTGCTTGAACCCAGCCTGCCTGTACTGCATCACAATCGATCTTGTAGTTTTTTATGTCATGGAAAAGATCATCTGCCGAGGAAAGCGTCGTGCGGATCAGGTTTTTACCTTGTTTGACACCGAACATTTTTTTGATGTCTTCCGGAGTTTTGCGCCAAATCGGATTGCATTGCCCGCCACTGCGACCAGATGCACCCCACCCGACATTCTTAGCATCAACTACCGCGGTCGAAACACCGGCATCAACCAATCCTAGAGCGGTTCGACACCCAGTCAGACCTGCGCCAATGACGAGGACGTCTACGTTCAATGAGTCGCTGAGGCGCGCAAGTTTAGGTGCCGAGATCGACGTTGTTGTCCAGTGTATTTCTTCTTGAACGGGCATAGACCTGAGCGCTCCGATAGGTTCCGCAATGTGAAACTAAAATATCATTAAAGAAAACTATGCGGCAATCTACCGACGGTCAACTGAGCTGGAGAAATTTATTTAAAAAAGAGCCTCACTTACGTGGCGGATGCTCACCTAAAAATCAAAGAAATTATCAGAGACAGTTGATAAAAGTCTTGGCAGTGAGATGTCGCTCAAGCAGCGTGGTTTTAGTAGATGAATTAGCGAACTGGAAGTTGCAGTTGGACCGCCGATTTTGAACACCATGGCGGATCTAATGTCGAAACAGCTTACATCCGCCATGGTTTCCATCTGCCTAGTGCTTCAATCTGCGATCCTCATTGGAGGATGAAACTGGCCATTCTCGCAAAGGCCCCGTCACTTTTCCTATCTCGTCTACATAAACCCTGAGAGCGTGATGTCCGCAAAGCGAACCTAATCTGAGGCGGATAAAAATGTCTTCGCCAAGTTTTTTTATAGCGGTCGGGAGCATGAGCCCATTGTGAGGGACCAATTCCATGGTCCCATTTTCGTCGAGTTTCTCAAGTCTTGCTATGATTGGCCCAAATTTTCTGTCCTGAAGTTCTATCAAATCGCCTTTATAAAATCGTTGAAGCAACTTCGCGGCTGGATGTGTTTTGGATTCTCTTTGCTGATTGGCGACATGTACCGACACAACATGCACAACCATTAAACCGTTAGGTAAAGTCCACACTTCAAAAGATTGGTTGGCACCACTAGCTAGGACCCTTGTAAACATTGCCATTTGAGTCAGTCACGAAAACAACACTTTTCCGTTCAATCATGCGCAACCTTCGAATTCCATAGTAAGGATTGGCCATGCCAGATGTCAAAACCCTTGATTTAGAAAATCTGACAAGGGACTTTTGAAAGTCCTTTTTGCTTCGCCTATTTGTCTCCAAATTCAAAACTGGCGGTCGATTTGCTTACAGGCACTTGATTGCAACAAATCTAAGCGCAGACTACAGCCTGCGCTTTTTGTCTTCAAGGCAAGATTGTTGGTTTCATATTACTACATTTCAGTTCCATGTAGTCGAATTTAGTGTTCTTCTAAGCAATGTGCCTTTCGAAAGGGAGGAACGACAATTTCGTTTGGATTCAAAATGCAAAGCTCTATCATACACAAACTTTTGGCTCTACTTACGGCTGTTAGTCAGGCTCAAAAACCTCTGACATTCTCGGAGATTGTAGAGAAGACCAAGCTCAACAAAAGCACGATCCACAGATTGCTCGCAATCGGCGTTGAAGAGGGGATGCTGCGATTTGAGCCACAAAAGAAGGTCTATTTGCTTGGAGTGCGATTGTTCGATCTAGTTCGCAGTGCGTATAGCGGTCTGGACATACAAGAACTGGCGCTGGATGAAATGATCCGGTTGCAAGGACTTTTTGACTCTCATGTCACTCTCGGTGTGCCTGCGGGGCTTGAAGTCGTCTACTTGCGTGTGTTGGAACCTTCTAGGTCAATGGGTGGAGTTCAGCGTTCCGGAATGCGTGAACCAGTGCATTGCTCTGCTTCCGGCAAAGCCTTGCTCGCATTTTTGCCACCGCTTATTCTTGATGCCAAGTTGAATGATTATGATTTTGAGCGGTTCACCGAACGCACCATTACAAAAAGAGCAGACTTTGAAGCAGAGCTTCAACAGGTTCGTGATAAGGGCTTTGGCTGCAATGACCGCGAAGAATACGATCACTTTCTTGGCATTTCAGCGCCGATTTTTGATTATCTGGGTGAGCCAATCGCGGTTCTGAACCTTTGGTCAACACATCCAAGACACAAGATTAAAGACCTAATAGACTGGAGCGTCGAGTTGAAAGCCTCGGCAAATCGGGTGACAGACTTGATCGGTGGCATTTCCCCAAAAAACCCTCAACCAAGCTGAGAACGGAAATACGGTGCGACTGGAAACAGCAATCTTTTCGATGCGAGAGAAGGGCCAGTGGGAAACTGGACTGACATCAACGCTCAAACTGGCCCGATGTTTTGAGGACGCTTTCATTGTAGCCTAACGATCGTAGGAAACAGCGGGACATAGAATCGGCTTGAACTCTGTTTTTTTAGAGTGTTGTCTTTGATGCACGTTGTTGGTCGAAGAAAACAATTGACGGGTCACAAGGCTAATCCTTAGTCTTATTTTACGAAAAACTGGTTTTGCAATGTGAAACTGGAGGTGTTCTGAGAATACCAACTAACCAACTGGGAGAACAAAATGAAAAAAACAATTCTAGGCGCAGTACTTGGCGCGACAGCAATGCTGTCCGGTACGACTGCTATGGCGGATGGCCACGGTGAAATCACTGTTGCGTACTTCCTAGAGTGGCCAATGCCGATGATGGCTGCAAAAGCCGCGGGTACCTATGACGAAGCGCTTGGCACAAAAGTGAACTGGGTATCCTTCGAGACGGGTACGGCAATGTCTGCAGCTATGGCGTCTGGCGACGTTCAGATCGCTTTGTCCCAAGGTCTGCCGCCATTCGTGGTTGCCGTTTCCGGTGGTCAGGACCTTCAGTTGGTTGACGTTGCTGTGAGCTACGCCGAGAACCAAGGCTGTGCGGTTCACGCTGATCTCGAGATCGACAAAGACAACGCAAGCGAGCTGGCTGGCAAGAAAGTTGCTGTTCCACTCGGTACAGCGGCGCACTACAGCTTCATCCGTCACATGGACCACTTCGGTGTGCCACTCGATAGCTTGTCGATCGTTGACATGCCTCCGCCCGAGGGCGCGAACGCTCTTGGCCAAAAAGCTGTTGATTTCGCATGTGGCTATGGTGGTGGCTGGGCGAAAATGCAGGAATTCGGTGACAAGCTTCTCACAGGTGCAGAAAAGCAAGACATCGGTATCCTCGTATTTGACGTAACTTCTGTTCCTGCAGCCTTCGCGGCTGAGAACGGCGACATGCTCGCGAAGTTCCTCAAAGTGACAGCTGATGCAAACGCACAGTGGGCAGCTGACCCATCCGAAGAGATGCTGGCAGTGATTGCTGAGCAATCTGGTATGGACCTGGAAGCAGCGCGCGGCGCGATTTCCACGATGTCCTTCCCAACAATCGAAGACCAGCTTTCTGAAGCATGGCTCAACGGTACAGCGGCTGGCTTCATGAAAGGCGTGGCAGACGTCTTCGTAAACGCGAAGTCCATCGACTCCGCTCTGGACAGCTATGAGGGTGCATTGAATACAGCGCCACTCGAAACTGCAAAAGGCATGTAAGCCCAACTGGCTTTCAACTTCGAACCCGGCGCTTTATTGCGCCGGGTTCACACCTTTCAAGCAGCACACATAAGCTGCGGTGAACAACAAAAACCGGCTTGCAAGGGAATCCACTAATGTCCGGCCTTTCCATACAAAACTTATCCATGCGTTTCGAGCTGCCAAACGGCGGCGCGGTTCAAGCGCTTGAAGATGTCTCACTCGACCTCAAAGCAGGCGAGTTGATGAGCGTGCTCGGTCCATCGGGCTGTGGCAAAACCACTCTTTTGAATATCGCCGCGGGTTTCTTGGCTCCGACCAGTGGTAAGTTGATCCTGAATGATCACGAAATTCAAGGCCCCGACGCGGAGCGCGGCATGGTCTTCCAGAAGGGCGCTTTGTTCGAATGGATGTCCGTGCGTGAAAACGTCGGCTTTGGTCCGTCTATGAAGGGCATGCCAAACGCCGAAAAGCGCGAGACTGTTGATCATTTGCTCGATGTTGTTGGACTTCAGGACTTCAAAGAAAAGGCTGTCTACGAACTGTCTGGCGGTATGCAGCAGCGTGTGGCTTTGGCCCGTTGCTTGGCCAATGATCCTGATGTGATCTTGATGGACGAACCGCTCGGTGCTTTGGACGCTTTGACCCGTGAAAAGATGCAGAGCCTTGTGCTCAAGCTTTGGAAAGAGACGGGCAAGACGATTATTCTGATAACCCACTCTGTTGAAGAAGCGCTTCTTCTGGGCGAGCGTCTCATCGTTATGGCACCGCGTCCGGGTCGTATTCACAAAGAATACAACCTGCCATTCGCAGAAATGGGCGTTGATGCAGATCTTCGCGAAGTGAAGAAACATCCTGATTTTGCAGTGAAACGCGATGAAATCCTGTCGATGATTTGGGACATGGAAGAAGAAATTATGGGCCGCACGGAGAACGCATCATGACTGGTCTTTTCGTACTCGCCATTTACGTGGGCATCTTTGTTGCCTCTTTCTTCATCATTACCAAAGTCGTCGCACGTGCCACGACCAAGGATTACACATCGCTCAAGACCGTTACTTTCGGTGACGAAAGCGCTGTGCGCCCGAACCGCGCGGCAGGGGTGATCTCGATCCTTACGCTGTTCCTGATCTGGGGTATGTTCACGGGCTCTACCTTGTTGCCAAAGTTCCTACACGCGCCCGGTCCTTTCGCAGGAGACATTGAATTTACATACACAGCTGAAGCCGGAGACGGTGCGCGCGATGATGCAACTGTTTCGGTTGTCGTCTTCCCACGTGATGCAAAAGTCGATGCGCCAGAGGTTGAAGCAGGCGACGGGTTTGCCAAGAACGACTCTGCGGCCATTCAGCAATGGCGCACGGGTCTTGTGCGCGTTGATAAGAACGATGAGATCACCAAGAAAGACGGTGCTAAAGTCGTTGCTATCAACGGAACACCAATAGCACCCGGCGGAAAAGTGAAAATCGAAGGCGGCACAGTGACACTGTCTGACAAAGGAACGCCAAACGTGGCTCCGACCCGTGGTTGGCAAATGGAGCCGCTTTATCTTCCAGCGCCGGAAACCGTGTGGAAGCGTACTTTCAAAGTGCTTGACGAAGGCTTTCGCGGTTTCACGCTTGTACAGCACCTTGGGTATTCGCTATTCCGTGTTGTCGTTGGCTTCTTCTTTGGCGCTTTGATTGGTATTCCGCTGGGTTATGCGATGGGCCTTAGCAACTGGTTCCGTGGATGGTTCGATCCAATCGTCGAATTCATGCGCCCTGTGCCGCCGCTCGCGTTGATCCCGCTTGTTATCATTTGGTTCGGCATTGGTGAGACAGGTAAAATTATCCTGCTCTTCCTCGCTGCCTTATGGATCATGGCCATCGCTGCGCGCTCTGGCGTATCTGGCGTGAACATCTCCAAAGTGCATGCAGCCTATTCGTTGGGTGCAAGCAAATGGCAAATCATGCGCTACGTCATTATTCCCAACTCGCTGCCTGAGATCTTCACCGGTGCGCGTGTTGCGATGGGTGTTTGCTGGGGCACGGTTGTTGCGGCGGAACTTGTCGCGGCTGAGCAAGGTGCAGGCATGATGATCATGGTCGCTTCGCGTTTCCAAAACACGGACATCGTGATTTTGGGCATTATTCTGATTGGCGTCATCGGCTTTGGCATCGACATGTTGATGCGCATGGCAGAGCGTTATCTGGTGCCTTGGAAAGGCAAAGCTTAACGACCATGAAAGGCGATTTGAAAAGGGCCCCTTCAAGGGGCCTTTTTTGTGCGCGGCGAGGACTTGACCTGAAAGACCTTACGCCAATAAGATAAAACATTAGTTTTGTTTTATGAAATTTTTTGGAGCAGGGGCATGACACACGTTGACGAAGTGGAGGATATCGAGATCCCAGCCGGATCTTCGAGCGTTTGGAACTACCATCCAAAACTTCCAATCGATATGTCACCGGTTTTCGACCTTCCGCCAAAACCAAAGGCAGCGCTGATTTGGTTGTTGCGTACTTGGACCAAGCTGTCGCCGCCTGTCAGTCACATTATCTTCGCGATCATCGCTTTCTTGTTCCTCTGGCCAAGTATGGCGGAAATGAGCACATTGGCCCCAAACTGGGTGCTGAGCATCTACAGCATCAATCTATGCGCGGTGTTGATCCTTGGAACAGCGCTGCATCTTTATCTCTATACATTCTCTGGCCAACAGATGCGGCTGAAATTTGACTTGCGCCCTATGGAGAAGAGCGCTCGCTTCACTTTTGGCGATCAAGTCTGGGACAATCTTTTTTGGTCGTTGATCTGGGGCATACCGATTTGGTCTGCTTGGATGGTTCTTTACTTTTACGCTGCTGCAAACGGCTGGATTTTAGCGCTCGATAGTTTTGGATCCGCTCCGATTTGGTTTATTGCATTCTTCTTCGTGATCCGCTTTTGGCAATCGTTCCATTTCTATTGGATCCACCGCCTGATCCACTTGCCGTTTTTATTTAAGACCGTTCACCACATTCATCACCGCAATATCAACACTGGCCCTTGGTCAGGCCTGTCGATGCATCCAGTTGAACTTTTGTGCTACTTCTCTGGTATCCTCATCCACTTTGTCCTGCCCTCGCATCCTATCCACGTAATCTTTCACATGTTCTCGCTCAGCCTTGGCGCGCTCTATTCGCATTCGGGCTTCGACAAGCTCCTCATTAAAGGGCGAGAAACGATCAAGGCCGGCTCATTCCATCACCAGCTTCATCATCGTTTTTTCGAGTGCAACTATGGCTCTGAAGAGATGCCGCTGGATCGATGGTTCCACAGTTTCCACAATGGCACAGACGCCGCAACCAAACGCATTCGCGCCCGTAAGAAACTTATTTTTGCCCGCAAGTAGTCCGTCAAGAGAGAGCTTTCGATCAAACATATCTATACCTATGGCGGTCAACCTGCACAGCGTCATCTAACAGTTGATTGCTTGATAAAAAACTGTATCCCGTCACGGGCTTTGAGACAGAGCGGCAGTTTTGCTTAGCGAGAGT
>ERZ807291.8868-NODE-8868-length-11064-cov-8.309020_pt1 | contig 11064 bp, 9 predicted proteins | sample MGYA00521257_ERZ807291 | MGnify/ENA primary metagenome ERZ807291 (study PRJEB31413, sample SAMN03169783) | marine metagenome | biome: Marine; feature: Water; material: Subsurface seawater | place: North Sea | collected 2011-04-28 | depth 1 m m ...
ATTTGTTTGCGGTTTCTTTCCTCAAGTGACCTGTACTCATAACTTACTCCCTGTAAGGGGAAAGTCTTGGCATAGGACTTGTCCATATCTAGCCTCATGCCTTTGATGCTGGCTGATGTGACCGTTGCTTTAAAGGGATCATAAGGTTTTCCATAGACTGAAAAAGATTGAAGATAATTGGTGTTAATTTTCATCTTCTTACGCACATCTGTCCATTTCATATTCATGGGAACCTTGACAGGCTTGCCTCCAACGGCTTGAAATTCAAATGTGCCATTGCCCACAGCCGCATTGATTTGAGGCATCGTCATATTAATGGCGTTGGGCACAACCCCTCGAACACCAATATTAATGCGATGATAGGATGGCCATTTCTCTCCCGAAGGGTCTTTCATTTTCGACCATAGAGATACCCCTGTCTTTTTCAGCTCAATATTGTACTCAAAAGTACCACCGTTGGTGTAAGTGCCTGATAGTTCAAGTAATTGAGGATCCATGGAAGGATCCCGGTAAGTATCAAAACTTTTAATGGCCCTGGATCGTGTGCGGTGGCGTTTGGGATCAGGGTCTGATTTATCCCTGTAATAGGTCCCGAAATTGACAGCGATACGAGCCGTGCCCAAAGAACTGGCACTGGTCTCAGTTTGCCCCAAATTCCTAAAAATTTCCAACCCGTTTCCAGATCTTCGAACCGCTACAATAAATCCTTCTTCTTCAATAATGGCGTGATAACCCTTGTATTTTCCTGTTGAATAGGAAGATAGGCTATTCTTTTTACCCGGTACAATTTTAGGTTTCCGTCCATCCACTTGTGCTCTAAGACGACGAAGTGCTTCCAAGATCCCAACTGATTCATCGGAAAATGTATTCCACGGCAATTCAATGGCATTGGGTCTTCCGCTAAGAAAAAGGGAAACCGCCCTATCATTTGAACCTGCGAATTTAGCGTTAACCGTTTGCCCTTTGGTGTTTGTCAGGGCGTGCTCGATTTCGAGGTCCGTTTCCTGAAGGGAGGGCACCTTCATCGTCTTTCTTTTCTTGGCCATGACAGAAAGGTTTTTTACCTCAGCAATGGAAAGTGCGTTGAGCTTTTTAGCCAACCCTAAGGATTGGGAAGATAAGCTCTTCGTGGGAATAACAACCTCACGACGTCCTGCAAAGGTTGAAATTTTCAAGCTTTCACTGGTGAGTTCTATAAATTTTCCCTGCACTGTTTGCCCTGCCTGATTGGACCAAGGATATTCAAGTGAGAGGTCAAGTTTACCGGTAAGGTCGACTGTAGGCGTTGGTTCTGAAACCGGAGTTAATGAAGGGGGCTGAGGCTGATTTCCTTGGCTGGGGAGGGATCCTCCTAATTTTTCCGCCAATGCCTGAGAGGCATCGTTGAACATGGAGAGTGGCAAAGTCGTTTGATTCCCGTTAACATCTAGGGTTACGCTTTGAGGAGTCGACTTCACAAAGCCTGCCCGGATGGTTCGACCGGAGGTGTCTGTCCAGTCATACTGCTTCACGGCAGGCTTTTTTTGCTGGGTCTGTAACAGAGTAGCCAAGGCCCTAGATTCCGGGCTCAAAGAATCGAGGGCGATATCAAAAGGCTGGCCGTTTACTTCAATCGTAACTGACGATCCACTCGCTTCTAAAAACTTTGCCTGCAAGGTCCTCCCGTTTAAGTCAGTCCACGGATAAATGTTAGCAGAGCAGATCCTGAAAAACATTAAAAAAAGGACAAGAAAGGAGAGAGATTTCTTCATCGTGCAGGTCATAGGGCGATAAAAACAGATGCTAGAAAACAACTACAATCTTTGCAAGGTAAGAGAGAATGGAATTGATGATCGGCTACAAGTCTCAACAAAAATTCTTGGTACCGGGCCGGGGACTCGAACCCCGAACCAATTGATTAAGAGTCAACTGCTCTACCAATTGAGCTAGCCCGGCACGCAAGTAAGGGTTTGAAAGTAAGCGATTTCACACTAGGGTCAAGGCGAATGAATTTCAAAATTTCTTCTATCTACCTCTGCTTTTTTGTGGTCGCCCATGCCACTCCACCTCCACCGATTGGTACTTTTTCCATTGTTGCCCGAGACCCATTGACCGGTGAATTGGGCGTAGCGGTTCAATCAAAACTTGTGGCAGTGGGAGCCGTTGTTTCATTTGCTCAGGCCAATGTCGGAGCGATTGCCTCGCAAGCTTGGGGAAATCCAAGTTTTGGACCACGAGGACTTGGGCTTTTAGCTCAGGGGATGAACCCCAAAGAAGTCATACTCGGATTAACTTCCATAGACCCCCAAAGGGAGCAGAGGCAACTCGCTATCCTTAATAAGGATGGAAACACATCTATCCACACAGGCAGTCACTGCTTTCCTTGGGCAGGTGGCAAAACAGGAAACAACTATGCCGTGCAAGGCAACCTTCTTACGGGTGAGGAGGTCATAGTTGCCATGAGCACAGTTTTTGAAAAACAAACTGGTACCCTTGCGGAGCGAATGATTGCATCTCTCCATGCAGGGCAAAATGCCGGAGGGGATAAAAGAGGCAGGCAGTCTGCAGCCCTCCTCGTGGTAAGAGAGGGATGGGGGTATGGCGGTTTCAACGATCGGTTTCGGGACCTTCGGGTCGATGACCACCCACAACCAATTCAGGAACTGGAAAGGATTTACAAGATCCATTGCGACCTATTTCCCAGACCCGATAAAAAGTTGGATTGAGGTTCGACCTCAGGCGGGGAATGATTATCCATTTTAAAATAAGAATGAAACAAAAAATACATTTGAAATGAAAGCGGTGGTTCTTTTCTCAGGAGGCCTCGACTCCACGGTTTTGGCCCACCAATTAATTCACCAGAAAGCGGATGTCCGACTTCTCTCCATCCACTATGGCCAAAGACACCAAAAAGAGTTGGAACATAGCACCCGGATTGCCAGTATCCTCGGGTCTCCTCACCAAATTCTTGATTTCTCAAGCCTGGGAAAACTACTTGGTGGTAGTTCTCTCACCGATGACACCATAACACTCCCTGAAGGGCACTATGCGGAAGAGTCTATGAAGGCAACCGTTGTGCCCAACCGGAATATGATCCTTCTTTCCCTGGCCGCAGGCCATGCATTATCCATCGGGTTTGATACCATTGCCTATGCGGCCCATGCAGGAGATCACACAATCTATCCTGACTGTCGCCCGGAATTTGCAAATGCCATGGAGACCGCCCTAAACCTTGCAGACTGGGAACCCTTGCGATTGCACCGTCCCTTTGTAAACCTGACAAAGAAAGACTTGGTTCAGCTAGGAGATCAATTGGGAGCACCCCTTCATAAAACCTGGTCTTGCTATGCAGGGCGTGACCTACATTGTGGAAAATGTGGTACCTGTGTGGAAAGAAAAGAAGCCTTTTCTCTCGCCAATATCACCGACCCCACAAAATATGAGGCTTAATTTTTTTGATGATTACATGCAGTAAAACCTATCGGGATATTCCCTTATCCCACCGTCAACCTTTTCACTCGGGCAGATGCGCCCGTCTCCACGGTCACAGTTGGTCAATTACCCTAACATTTGAGGCTGACTCGCTGGATTCCAATGGCTTTGTAATTGATTTTGGGGACCTTCATTTTATTGAGGACTGGATTGATGAAAACCTGGACCACGGAATCTTGCTTTGCTCGGATGATCCGGAAAAAGAAAAACTTCTTCAGCTTGCCTCTGATGGGCTACTCCAAATCACTTGGGTTAAATCCGCCTCCTGTGAAGGGATAGCCCAATTTCTTTATGAAACTTTTCAACCCATGGTAGACACCCAAACCAAGGGTCGTGCCCGGATACAATCTGTCCATTTAAAGGAAGACAGTAAAAATGCCGCAGACTATACGCCATCACGATCATGAGTGAATTACCGGTTTATGAACGATTTCACTCCTGGCAAGGTGAAGGCTACCATATGGGGAAATCTGCTTTTTTTATCCGTTTACATGGATGCCCCGTACACTGCCCATGGTGCGATTCCGCGGGTACATGGCATCCGGATCACAAGCCTGAATCAATTGAGCGCCTGCACGCCCATGACCTGGCAGACGAGGCTTTCCTGGCATGCCCGGAAATTGTGGTTATCACCGGTGGGGAACCCGCGATTCATGATTTAATCGGTCTGGATTATCAATTACGCAGTCGTAATTTACCTGTGCACATTGAGACATGTGGGGCTTACCCCATCATGGGAGAAATGGACTGGATTACTGTGAGCCCCAAATGGGCAGCCCCTCCTATTGAAGAAAACCTGGAGCGAGTCGATGAGTGGAAGATTATTGTCGAAGATGAAGAGAGCATTGCGAAGTGGTGCGAGGCTCTTCCGCTTGGGGATGCGGATTGCCCCGTTTGGCTTCACCCTGAATGGTCGCAGAGCCAAAACCCAAAAGTTTTGAAGTCAATCAACGAATGGGTCAAAGACAAGGGCTTCCCATTTCGGGCTGGTTTTCAGTTACATAAACTTTTTAAATCCGACCAGGAAGACGAAAGGAGCAAACCAGAAGCAAGCCTGAGTCATCTGCCCGCAAATTCATAGGCTACTCCATGTGCGGCCGATATTCACTTAAAAACGCAAAGCCTCAAGAATTCATTGCTCGGTTTGGTCCTTTTGATGGACTGAATATCCCAAGATACAACCGATCCCCAGGTCAGGCCCACCCTGCCATTATTGACCGCGAAAAACAGCACCTATGGACCTCTATGGCATGGGGGAACTCCACCCCAAAAGGGGACCCATCAGGTTCTTTTTTCCCGATCAACGCCCGGTCTGAAACTGTCACTCAAAAAAAGATTTTCAAGGATGCAATCAGGATGGGCAGATGCCTTGTGCCCGCGGATGGGTGGTTTGAATGGCAGCTCATTGAGACCCAAAAATATCCTTTTTACCACCACCTTCAAGGGCACACCCCTTTCGCTTTTGCCGGTATTTGCATTTCCATCGAGAATAATGCCAGAAAGCAGTCTGCCTTTTCTGTTCTTACCCGTTCGGCTTCACCTGAATGCTTACACATCCACCACCGTGCTCCCTTGATTTTGCCCGTTGAAGTTTGGGAGACATGGCTATGCCCGGATCTCCCAGAAAAAGATATTTTGCAATTACTCCAGATCGAGCAACCTGTGGTTTCTGCCTATCAAGTAGGATCGAGAGTTAATTCGACAAGGCATGACGACGCTGGATTACTGGAACCGGATCAGGGAAAGCAGTCCCTGCTTTTTTAGGATCACAGTACGCAATCGCCAATGAAAAGCACTCTCGGGCAACAGCAAATTGCAGCCTTTTTCAAAGAAAAAGAATGGACGACCTTCCCCTTTCAAAAAAAAACATGGGATGCGTACAAGGCTGGCAAAAGTGGGCTCATTCATGCTCCCACTGGAACCGGTAAAACTTATGCCGTATGGGCCCCTGCCCTAATGGAATGGATAGATGAACAGGAAGGCCGCCCTCTACCCAAGCGCCCCCCAAAGTTGAGAGTTTTATGGATCACCCCCCTGAGGGCCCTGGTAGAAGACACCACCCGTTCACTCCAGGAGTTGGCCGAGGGACTCAACCTTCCCTGGAGTATACAGGCCCGCACCGGCGACACCAAAAGTTCCATGAAAGCCAGCCAGCGAAAGAAATTCCCCAGTTGTCTGGTCACCACACCGGAAAGCCTTTCCCTGCTTCTTTCTTACCCGGAAACAAAGGATGCTTTTAGCGACTTACAAGCCATTGTTGTCGATGAATGGCATGAATTGTTATCCAGTAAACGGGGTACTCAAACTGAACTTTGCCTCGCCCGCTTACGCAAGTGGAACCCAGCCCTCAAAAGTTGGGCACTGTCCGCCACCCTGGGCAACCTGGATACTGCCCTATCCACTTTGACTGGCACCCATGAAGACGGGGTCATCATTAATGGGGACCTGAAGAAAAAGTTTATTGTCCAGACGATTATCCCCAAAAACATGGAAAAATTCCCATGGTCCGGTCACCTTGGTGGTCGAATGGTTGAGGAGGTGGCCAAGCAAATTGAGCAAGCTCAGACCACATTGGTTTTTACCAATGTGCGTTCCCAAACCGAATACTGGCACCATGCTCTTCTTTCCATCCGACCTGAATGGCAGGAACTACTGGGAATACACCATGGCTCCCTTTCTCGGAAAGATCGCACAGAGGTAGAAAACCGATTGCGTGCCGGAACCATAAAGGCGGTGGTCTGCACGAGCAGCTTGGATCTAGGGGTTGATTTTTCTCCGGTTGAACAGGTCATCCAAATCGGTGGCCCCAAAGGGGTAGCCCGATTACTTCAGAGAGCAGGGCGATGCGGACATCAACCGGGAGCCATAAGTCGAGTGTTCTGCGTGCCCACACAGGCCATGGAACTTTTGGAGTATGCCGCAGCCAGAAAGGCTATGGAGGAAAAGAAAATGGAAGAAAGGATTCCTCTGCGGGCCCCCCTGGACCTCTTGGCGCAACACCTTATTACCCTCGCCCTCGCCGGAGGTTTCCAGGCAGATGAAACCTTGCGGGAAATTCGTACAGCTTGGTCTTACCGGGATCTCAGTGATGAAGAGTGGGCATGGGCCCTCGATTTTATTATTCGCGGAGGCAAAACACTCAGGGCTTACGACCAGTTTAAACGGGTCGTGGTCATAAATGGGTTACACCATGTTGAATCTAAATTGATTGGCCGTTTTCATCGTATGTCTATTGGTACCATTACCAGTGACCCTGCAATAACCGTGAAGTTCAAAACCGGAAAAAGTTTGGGAACGATCGAAGAATCGTTCATTTCCAGGATCAATCCAAAATCAAACTTTTTCTTTGCGGGAAGACTTTTAAAACTTGAACGGGTTCGTGACTTAACCGCGGTTGTAAGCCCAGCAAAAGGAGGAAAAGGCACCATCCCTGTATGGGGTGGTGGTAAGTCACCCTTGTCCTCCGAGCTGGCTAAGGCTGTTCAATACCAGTTGCAAAATGCCAAAGCAGGGAAGTTTGAAAACAAGGAAATCAAAGCACTCGCCCCCACCCTCCGTTTACAGAATGAAGGATCCACCCTGCCCTCGCAAAACCAATTCCTGATCGAATGTACCGACACCCGGGAGGGGAGAAACTGGTTTCTCTTTCCTTTTGCAGGGAGACTGGCCAATGAAGGATTAGCGGCTCTGGTTAGTTTTCGCCTATCCCGAAAAACGCCCATGACTCTATCTATGGCATTTAATGACTACGGCTTTCATCTTTGTTCGGATTCAAAAATTGATATTTCGCTTGAGCAATGGACTGAATTTTTAAGCCCTGACCAAGTGGTGGATGAACTGTTGGGTTGTATGAACCTAAGCGAGATGTCGAAAAGACAATTTCGGGAAGTTGCCCGCGTCGCCGGTTTGCTCTTTCAGGGTTACCCAGGTGCCCAAAAATCTGCCCGGCAAATACAGGCATCCGGTGGCTTATTCTTTGATGTCTTTGCAAAGTACGACCCGGAAAACCTTCTCCTTACACAATCCAGGCGTGAAGTACTGGAAAGACAGCTTGAAATTGAAAGGATCAGCGAAAAGCTTCAGGAAATAAAACAGCAAGAACTCATCCTCCATTACCCTGACCGCCTGACACCCTTTGCATTCCCTCTTTGGGCGGAATCACAACGCACCCGCGTAAGCACCGAATCTTGGAGTGAGCGGGTAAGTAAGATGGCGAAAGAACTCGAAAACAGCAGCAGCTAATGACCAAACCCGTGGAAATCACCTGGCAAGATGAGGCTTTTCAGTTGCTTCCAGAAAAAGCCTTATTTTGGGAGAAAGAAAAAACCCTTTTTATTTCCGATCCTCATTTTGGGAAAGCAGCCGCTTTCCGAAAAGCGGGAATACCCGTTACGGAAAAAACCACGGTGGATGATGTCGAGAAGCTTTCTCAAATCATTAGTAAAACCAAAACCAAACGAATTGTTTTACTCGGGGATTTTATTCATGCCCGGTCATCGAAAATCCAAGTCCTACGGAATCTTCTTTTTTTATGGAGAGAAGAATTTCGCTCTTTAGATCTCCATTTAATTCGGGGAAATCATGACCACAACGCGGGAGATCCATGGCCTGAGCTTGGCATTCAATGCCATGACGAACCGTGGAACGAGTTTAAGTGGCAATGTCGACACTACCCGCTAGATTACTCAAACATTCCTTATTTTGCAGGTCACCTGCATCCAGGTTTTTCTTTGAGGGGAAAAGGGAGAGACCGAATGAGAAGTGCCTGTTTTCAAATCAATGACAGTCGTATTATTTTTCCAGCTTTTGGATCATTCACCGGACTGAAAGACATCAAGCCTGAAAAAAATGATCAACTTTTCCTGACAAATGGCGAAGAAATCATTGCATTACCCGCAACTCATTCATTTGTTCGATCCAAATAAGGCTATTTCAACCTACTAATTTCAACTTGACTTAAATTCCTATTATGAAACCCTTAAGACAGCCTCTTAAAGGGCTATTTAAACTATAATTATTATACTATATATTGCTACTATCATGAAAAACTTGCTTTTCATTCTCGGAATTCTTTCCATTGGACTTTTCGCCTCTTGTGGCGGCGGAGCTGCAGAAGCAGATTGCTGCGGTGAGTGCGGCGGTGACAGTAATCACTCCCACGAAGGTAACGCATCGGAATAATTTTCGAGAATTTACTTTATAAAAGCCCTTATCGTTTTCGGTAAGGGCTTTTTTTTACTTTTTTGCGAATTAGTACTCATGACGATATACTGTCATGTCATTGAAAACATTTATCCAACTACACGAACCTCATGATAAAAGACATGGTGCCCGCGTTACCTACTCTACCCCTAAAAGTAGAAAATCTTTTATGTTACCCAGACCTCAAAGTGATCAAGAGTCTGCTCCCGTCGGAGTTGAATCATTTGCCCTAGACCCTCATTACTATTTAGCATTAATGAAAGAGGTCGAATCCCTCTACCAAAAAAAAAGCAAGTGACCCTTGCCTTCAATTTTAGTTTTTTAGATCGTTATGAATGCGACGATTTCTGCATAGTTTTTTAGATTCCCTCTCCTCGGCCTTTCGGCTTCCTTCATCATCTAGAAGTCTAAATTCCAACCCCAAGTACTCCTTCCAATTCGCACATTGGTTATTTGGTCGAGCACTCGGTCTGATCTGTTTGCTTGCCTTTGCTTCTTACTGGATACAGGCAGATGCTCTTATCGGTCCGATGGGGATTAGTCCTTGGGAAAAAGACCTGAGGTTTATTGAGGAACTGCCTGCAATTGAGGAAAATATAACCAGTAAATGGACATTACGCCCAACTCTGCTTTGGCTCCAACCCTTCGCTAACCACGACTTACTTTTTGCAGTAGGCACACTTTCAGCAGTTTTGCTCATGCTAGGCATTATTCCTGCCATCAGTGCGATTATAGCCTATATTACTTATTTATCAGTTATGGTCGTGGGGGATCCTTTCCTCAGTTTCCAGTGGGACATTTTGCTGCTGGAAACATTACTTCTCTCACTTCCATTTCTACCGTTCACACGGCTTCATAAACTTTCAAATTGCTACCCAATCTCTACAATTGGTCGCTTTCTACTTGTAGCTCTGTTGGCAAAATTAATACTCGAGTCCGGTCTGGTTAAGTTTACCTTTTTCGCTGGAGATGGTTCCAATCGTTGGCGTGACCTATCTGCCCTTAGCTTTCATTATTGGACGCAACCACTCCCCCACCCGCTTAGCCCGTGGATCCATTCATTGCCCCATTGGTTTGATCAGTTTTCACTGTTTTCGATGTATACAGTTGAACTGCTTTTTCCCTTCTTTCTTTTCCTCCCCGGTATTTGGAGACGGGTGGGCGTAACCGGGCAAATCATCCTACAGGTAGCCATTCTCTTATCAGGAAATTACGGATTCTTTAATCTGCTTACCCTTTGCTTATGTATACCTTTGTTGGATGACCAGATGTTACCCTCTTTTCTGCAGAGAAAAATCCAACTAACAAAAACCCCGGAGAAAAAAACACTTTTTATATTCAGGTCCGGAATCGCTTGCATCCTTACTTTGATCTTTGCCATTACCACTGTTGGCCACTTGCTTAGAGATGCCCAAGGGAATCAACCTGTCTCTGCAAATCACTGGAAGATTCCAAGGTGGGTTCAAGATTTGCAAGCCAAAGCTAGCCCCTTTCATTGTTTTAATTCTTACGGTCTTTTTCGAGTCATGACCACTCAAAGGCCCGAAATTATTATTGAGGGAAGTTACGACGGTGAGACATGGGAAACTTATGAATTCCATTGGAAACCGAGTCACAAAAACCAAGCCTTAAAATTTGCAGGTCCCCATATGCCAAGGATTGATTGGCAAATGTGGTTTGAAGGACTCAATTTTGAGAACTATGCCAACCATCCGTTTTCAAGATTTCTCTATGGGCGGTTTCTCCAGATGATTGTGGATGGTGAGAGTGATAAGATTTTCTCCAACCTGGAAAGAGTTCTGGGACCAGAGGAGTTCCAAGCTATTCAGCAAGCTAAGCCTCGAGTGCAAAACCAATTCCTCTCCAACTACAATCATCTCATCCAATCATTCCTAGCCCGATCAAAATGGTTTGGTTCCCTCCTCTATGCCCTGGGGCAAGAGCATGATGATGTCCTGGAAAAACTATCTGCAACCAACCCTGTAAGCTTTAAACCTCATTACCTTCGCGTATCACTCAAGCATTTTAAATTCTCAGAAAAAAAAGGGGAGACTTGGGAAATCCAAGACATACCTGAGGCAACTTACATTCTCTCTCTGGGAACCAGAGCAGAGACCAAAAAAGAAAAACCTTGAGCTCCCCTATTTTTTTGGCACTAAACTAGTTGATATGAAAAGTTCCTATGAATTAGCGATGGAAAGAATGGGCGAGGATGAAAATCCATTAACTGATGAACAAAAGCAAAAAATTTCTGAAATCGATTCAAAATACAAAGCAAAGATTGCCGAACGAACTATCTTTTTAGAAAAAAGCGTTCAGGATGCCCTGGCTAAAAATGATCATCATGAAGCAGAGGAAGCCCGGTCAATTTTAGCTCAGGAAGTGGCCAAA
>ERZ807291.8870-NODE-8870-length-11060-cov-41.317765_pt1 | contig 11060 bp, 6 predicted proteins | sample MGYA00521257_ERZ807291 | MGnify/ENA primary metagenome ERZ807291 (study PRJEB31413, sample SAMN03169783) | marine metagenome | biome: Marine; feature: Water; material: Subsurface seawater | place: North Sea | collected 2011-04-28 | depth 1 m m ...
CCTTCTTCATGAGAAGAAGAAGTTTTTAGCTTAAAGGGCCAGTAAGGCCATGGGTTTTCGTCTGTACGTTCGTCAGATGGTTTTGGCATGATTTCAAAGTTGGTCACACTTTTTGCACCGTGACGATTTGACGTACCAATACAGTCAGAGCCCGTATCTCCACCGCCAATAACGATAACATCTTTTCCGGTTGCAAGGAATTTTTCCTCTCGTTCCAATTGCCCATCCACCGCTTTGTTGTTGTGCGGTAAAAAGTCCATGGCTTGTACCACTCCGTTAAGGTCAGATCCAGGAATGGGTAATTGTCTGCGAATCGTTGCACCCATACATAATAAAACCACATCAAAGTCGGCTTCTAATTGTTCGGCCGATATATCTTTTCCAATCTCTGTATTGATGGTAAACGTAATGCCTTCTTCTTCTAAGATGGCCATACGACGGTCAATCACATGTTTTTCCATTTTGAAATCTGGAATGCCATAACGTAAAAGACCACCAATTTTATTGTCGCGTTCAAAGACGGTAACCTTGTGTCCTGCACGATTTAATTGTTGTGCAGCAGCGAGTCCGGCAGGACCAGAACCAACAATGGCTACTGATTTCCCTGTGCGTTGTAGAGGGGGTTGTGCTTTAATCCAGCCTTCATTGAAACCGCGTTCAACAATATATTTTTCAATCAACTCAATAGAAACGGGTGGGTTTACAATCCCCAGTACACAAGCTTCTTCACAAGGAGCAGGACACAAACGACCCGTAAATTCAGGGAAGTTATTGGTGGAATGTAAAATGGTCAATGCTTTTTCCCATTCGTTTTTATAGACAGCGTCATTAAAGTCAGGAATTAAATTCCCTAGTGGACATCCACTGTGACAAAAAGGAACGCCACAATCCATACAACGACCCCCCTGTTCTTGGAGTTGTTCTGTTTTCGGAGCGACTGTAAATTCCTTGTAATTTTCTATTCTTTCTTTAGGGGCAATCGCTTCTTCTTTGATGCGATCGAATTCCATAAATCCTCTTAATTTTCCCATGATATTAAGCCTTAAGTTCTTGTTCTTTTTCTGCTGCTAAAAGCGCTAATGCTTTCTTGTAGTCGGTTGGCATGACCTTGATGAAGTTCTTGGAACTATCTGGCCAGTCCTTTAAAATTGCCGCTGCTTTGCTACTTGATGTATAGTCATTGTGATTGACCAATAAATTCTTCACCGTTTCACGGTCTTGATCGGTTAGGTCTTCTAATTCGACCATTTCAAGGTTGAATTTCTTTTCATCGAAAGTCCCGTCTGCACTGTATAAATAAGCAATACCCCCGCTCATTCCAGCAGCAAAATTACGTCCAGTTTCTCCTAAGATGAGGGCAATTCCTCCCGTCATGTATTCACAACCGTGATCTCCAATTCCTTCTACTACTGCGGTTGCACCCGAGTTACGGACACAGAAGCGTTCTCCTGCAATACCGTTAATGTAGGCTTCTCCAGTAACTGCACCGTACAAGGCTACATTTCCAATAATGACATTTTCATCGGCTTTAAAGGTAGCTTCTTTAGGAACTTCAGCAATTAATTTCCCTCCAGAAAGCCCTTTACCAAAATAGTCATTACAGGTTCCAGAAACTTTCATAAAGAGCCCTTTGGCTGCAAAAGCACCAAAACTCTGTCCAGCAGTTCCAGTGAACTTCAAACTCAAGGTGTCTTCAGGTAGCCCGTTAGCTCCGTGAATTTTAGAAATTTCGTTGGAAAGGATTGCTCCAACCGTTCGATCGGTGTTTTTGATTGGAAATTCCAAATGCTGTTCTTCTTTTCGATAGATTGCCGGGTGAGCTTCTTGTATGATTTTAAAGTCAATGACATTTTCAAGACAATGGTCTTGCTTTTGCGTATTGTGTAGTTTCACCTTTGGTCCCACCTCAGGTTTGTATAAAATTTTAGATAGATCAATGCCTTGTGCTTTGAAGTGATCTACCGCCTTTTTCATGTTTATTTTTTGGGACTGACCCACCATTTCCTGGATGGTTCTAAACCCTAGTTCAGCCATGATTTGTCTCAATTCTTCTGCGACAAAGTACATGAAGTTAATCACATGTTCGGGCTTCCCTTTAAAGTTCTTTCTCAACTCAGGATCTTGAGTGGCAATACCAACAGGGCAAGTGTTTAAATGGCAGGCGCGCATCATGATACATCCCGAAGCAACTAGGGGAGCGGTTGAGAAACCAAATTCCTCAGCACCCAACAAACAAGCGATCGCAACATCACGGCCAGTTTTCATTTGTCCGTCACATTCTAGAACGATACGGTTACGCAAATCGTTCATCACCAAGGTTTGTTGCGCTTCGGCAATTCCAAGTTCCCAAGGAAGACCAGCGTGTTTTAGTGATGTAAGTGGAGATGCTCCAGTACCACCATCAAAACCAGAAATAAGAATAACATCTGCTTTCGCTTTGGCTACACCGGCAGCGATTGTTCCAACTCCCGCTTCAGAAACTAATTTTACGTTTACTCTAGCTTCACGATTGGCATTTTTCAAGTCATAGATCAATTGTGCTAAATCTTCGATTGAATAAATGTCGTGGTGGGGTGGAGGCGAAATTAGTCCAACATAAGGTGTGGAGTTTCGCACTGATGCAATGTATGGATTTACTTTTGGTCCAGGTAGTTGCCCACCTTCTCCAGGTTTGGCTCCTTGCGCCATTTTAATTTGTATTTCCTTGGCAGAAGAAAGGTAGTGACTTGACACACCAAAACGACCAGAAGCAACTTGCTTGATTGCAGAGTTACGCCAGTTTCCATTGTTGTCGGGTTGGAAGCGTTTAGGGTCTTCTCCTCCTTCACCAGAATTACTTTTCCCGCCAATACGGTTCATCGCAATAGCAAGGTTTTCGTGCGCTTCTGCAGAAATAGATCCCAAAGACATGGCCCCTGTTTTGAAGCGTTTAACGATTTCTGTCCAAGGTTCTACTTCTTCGAGGGGAATGGGATCAAAGCTTGAAAACTCAAATAAACCACGGAGGGTCATTAGTTTCTCCGATTGTTCATTGACCATTTTGGCATAAACATCATAGCTTTCCCATTTATTTTGGTTGACCGCTTGCTGAAGTTTAGCAATGGTAGTTGGATTCAGCATATGGGCTTCACCATCTCTACGCCAGCGATATTCTCCACCTATTTCTAGGTCAAGACCACCAAGTCCTTCTTTGCTAAATGCTTTTTTGTAGCGACGCGTAATTTCACGCTCAATTTCATATAAGCCAATTCCTTCAATTCGTGTAGTAGTATCGCAGAAAAATTGATCCACAAATTTTTCGCTCAATCCTAGAGCTTCAAATATTTGCGCACCACGGTAGGAGTGAAGTGTTGATATTCCAATCTTATTCATCACTTTAACAATTCCTTTGGCAATGGCTTGATTGAAATTGTCAATGGCAACTTCGGCAGTGATGCCCTTAATGTTTCCTGATTCAACTTGATCTTCGATGATTTCATTCACCATGTAGGGGTTAATGGCACTTGCGCCATACCCAAATAAACATGAAAAATGGTGGGGCTCTCTTGGTTCAGCAGATTCGATTACAATACCAAAGTTGGAGCGCTTTTTCAAACGTTTGAACGCATTGTGTGTGTGAGCACAGGCCATTAACATTGGAATGGGAGCGAAATAATTCGACACCCCTCTATCGGTAAGTAAAACAATATTGGCTCCTTTGTCTACTTCTTTTTCGATACTCTTTACCATCTCGTCCAAGGCGGTTTCAAGTCCGTTCATTCCTTTGTGAACCTCATATAAGGTTGGAATAACAACCGTTTTAAAGTCGGGATGATCAATGTGTTTGATCTTGTCTAAATCTTCATTCGAAATAACGGGATTTTGAATGTTCAGCTTTTTTGCATGTGCTGCACCGATGTCAAAAATGTTGAGATCATTCCCAATACTTAGCGAGGTATCAGTTACCACTTCCTCACGAATTCCATCTAAAGGAGGGTTGGTTACTTGTGCAAACAGTTGTTTGAAGTAGTTGTATAATAATTGTGGGCGGTCAGACAAAACTGCTAGAGGAGTGTCTGTTCCCATAGAACCAATGGCTTCTTTCCCCTGGAGACTCATGGGGAGTATGATGGTTTTAAAGTCTTCTTGGGTGTAGCCAAAAACACGCAAACGTGTTTCGTAGTCTTCGGACTCTACTTCTAGGTGGTTTCCAGTGTAAGGTACTTTTGCTAAGGGTAATAAATTGTTGTCTAACCATTCTTGGTATGGACGCGCTGTAGCTACCTGTGATTTAATCTCTTTATCTTCAATGATACGTCCTTCGTCCATGTTTACCAAGAACATACGTCCTGGTTCTAAACGACCGTGTTTTTCAACATTTGCTGGATCAATATCCAAAACGCCAACCTCCGATGACATGACAACATATCCATCTTTGGTTACCGTATAACGCGATGGGCGTAATCCATTTCGGTCCAAAAGTGCTCCAATGAATTTTCCATCCGTAAACGGAATAGAAGCGGGTCCATCCCAAGGCTCCATGATACAAGCATTGTATTGGTAGAATGCCTTCTTAGCAGGATCCATTGATTTGTGTTTTTCCCAGGCTTCTGGCACCATCATCATCATTACCTCTGGTAAAGATCGGCCAGTAGCTAAAAGCAACTCTACGACCATATCCATAGAAGAGGAGTCGGATTTCCCTTTCAAGATGACAGGTAAAATTTCTTTGATATCATCGCCAAACAAATCGCTTTTGAAGAGCTCTTCACGCGCTTGCATGCGGCTGTAGTTTCCTCTAAAGGTGTTTATTTCTCCGTTGTGACACATATAGCGAAACGGTTGGGCTAAATCCCAAGTTGGGAAGGTGTTGGTTGAGAAACGCTGGTGAACCAAAGCCAAACGTGTAACAACAAGAGGGTCAGAAAGGTCAGTATAATAGGGTTCAATATCTTCAGGAACAAGGAGTCCTTTGTAAATGAGTGTATGCGTGGAGAGAGAAGGTAAATAGAAGTAGTTGGCTTCTGAAAGTTTGGATTGATAAATAGTATGTTCTGCTATTTTACGGGCAATGAATAATTTCACGTTAAATTCATGATCCGTGTATGTCTTGTCTCCTTTTCCAATAAAAACTTGAGCAATATATGGTTCAGTTTGAGAAGCAATTCGACCAACAACACTTTTATTGACGGGAACTTTACGCCATCCCAAGACAGCAAGCCCTTGCTTTTGAATTTCATTTTCAAAAACTTTAATACAATAATCACGCTGATTGTCTTTTTGGGGTAGAAAGGTCATTCCCACAGCATATTGATGTAATTCTGGTAAATCAAAATCAACATTTTTTACCAAGAAATCATGCGGAATCTCGATTAAAATCCCTGCACCATCTCCTGTTTTTCCATCAGAACTTACCGCTCCACGGTGTTCTAGCTTAACAAGGATGTCGAGCGCTTTTCCAATGATATCATTGGTTTTCTTTCCTTGGAGACTGCAAATGAAGCCTGCACCACAGTTATCGTGCTCAAAATCAGGCGAATAAAGCCCTTGTTTTTTTGGTAACATATTGTTTTGGTTTTTTTGGAATCCCAAATTTAATTTAAAATACTAGATAGGTACCGCTAAGATTATTTAAACTTTCTGCTTTTCAAGACTTTTACAATTGAGCATTCTTTTTTTTAATATTTCACAATTCATAGAGACCCCTATTGAAAAAAACGTAAAAAACAGCTTACTTTTGCTAAGAAATCAATTGTTTTCATGGAATATTTAGAAACTACTGTTTTGGGCGTAATGTCGGGTACTTCTCTTGACGGAATTGATTTTGCCATTGTAAAGTTTGTACAAGCCAATGGATGGTCTTTTGAAGTGATGGAAGCCACAACAGTCCCATATTCAACTGAATGGGAGTCAAGACTGAAGACAGCTGTAACTCTAGATCCCAAAAACAGAGCATTGCTTGATATAGAGTACACCCTTTTTTTAGGAGGGAGAATTAGGTCTTTTTTAGCAGAACATCAAGGCTATTCAATCGATTTTGTGAGCTCTCATGGACACACTGTATTGCACCAGCCTCAACAGGGTGTGACCCATCAAATGGGGAATTTATCTTCTCTGGCGCAACAACTGCAGCACAAAGTGATTTGCGATTTTAGAACAGCCGATGTTGCCCTAAAAGGGCAAGGAGCTCCCCTGGTTCCAGGTGCAGAAATACATTTGTTCAATGCGTATGATGCCTGTGTTAATCTTGGTGGCTTCGCCAATATTTCAATCTTAAAGGGAACACACCAAAAAGCGTATGATGTTTGTGCGGTCAACGTTGTAATGAATGCATTGGCCAATAAATGTGGTCAAGACTATGATAAAAACGGGGAGCTTGCCCGAGCAGGAAAAACAATCCCAGCACTTTTTTTGGCCTTACAAAAACTTCCGTTTTACCAAAAAGAGATCCCTAAATCGCTAGGCATCGAGTGGGTTAATGCAGAAGTAACTCCTTTGCTGCACAACTTTGTTCACCATAACGTTGAAGATGTCCTCCATACGTATACTTGGCATGTTGCAATGGAGATGGCAAAAAACCTCCCGCGTGAGGGAAGTGTTTTGTTTAGCGGAGGAGGGGCTTACAATAGTTATTTAATGGAATTAATACAACAGGAGACCTCAGCGCAAATCGTTCTTCCTCCACCACAAATCATAGAATTTAAAGAAGCCATTGTTTTTGCTTTTTTAGGAGTTTTACGTGATTTAGATCAACCCAATTGTTTTTCTCGATTTACGGGGAGCATCCGCGATCACAGCAGTGGAAAGATTTTTTATCCTTAGAAACTTTTAGTTTATATTTAAATTCCTATTTTCGTTTTTCTAACCACAAAGGCAACTCAAATGCCTTGATTTTTTTATTAAATGGAATTATTACTAATCGCAATATTTGTTTTAGGCTATCTAGCCATAACACTCGAACATACTCTAAAAATAGATAAGTTGATTCCTGCACTGGCAATGATGGCTTTGTTATGGGCTATTATAGCGCTTGCGCATCTTCCTGTTTTTGATGTAGATACATCCTTGAAAGAATTAGTTCCTTCTCATATTGAGGAAATTTTATTGCATCATTTAGGTAAAACAGCCGAAATTATTATTTTCTTGTTAGGGGCCATGACCATTGTTGAAATCATCGATTATTTTAATGGTTTTGCAGCGATTAAAGCTTTTATTAAAACGAAATCAAAGAAATCTTTGTTGTGGATTTTTGCCATTTTAGCATTTATTCTTTCCGCGATAATTGATAACCTAACGGCGACCATCGTTTTGATAACCATTTTACAGAAAGTGATTTTGGATCGAGATACGCGCTTGTGGTTCGCTGGTTTAATAATTATTTCTGCCAATGCAGGTGGTGCATGGTCTCCCATAGGCGATGTTACCACAACAATGCTGTGGATTGGAAACAAAGTAACCACAGGAAAACTAATTGCTTATTTGTTAATACCTTCTATTGTGTGTGTGGTTGTACCCGTCTTTGTTGCGTCACTTCTACCGGCTTTTAAAGGAGAGATCCCTACAGTAGAAGATCAGGAAGAAGATCCTATTCATCCAAGAGGGGCTGCTATGTTGTATTTGGGTCTATCGGCAATTGTTTTTGTTCCGGTATTTAAAACAGTAACCCATCTTCCACCCTATGTTGGAATGATGTTTTCCCTGGCAATTGTAGCCACCTTCGCCGAAATATTTAGTGCGACCAAAATTAGCATTACTTCAATCGATCAAGATCACGACGATGCGTCGCATAACAGTCCGGTTCATAAGTCACTTTCTAAAATTGAATTGCCAAGTATTTTATTCTTCTTGGGGATTTTATTGGCTGTTGCTGCCCTAGAATCTTTAGGAATGCTATTCGGCTTTGCAGAGAGTTTAAACACCGCTATTCCAAATACAGATATCGTTATCATGTTATTGGGAATAGGCTCTGCCGTTATTGACAATGTTCCTCTGGTCGCTGCATCAATGGGAATGTTCTCGCAAGGAACAGATGACCCGCTATGGCATTTTATTGCTTTTTCTGCAGGGACAGGCGGGAGTATGTTGATCATTGGTTCTGCCGCTGGAGTTGTAGCGATGGGAATGGAGAAAATTGACTTTTTCTGGTACTTAAAAAAGATTTCTTGGTTAGCCTTTATCGGCTTTTTAGCTGGTTCAATCACCTTTATGCTTTTACGCGGATATATCGCTTAAATCGGATAATTTATTCGGTTTTCATTCGTTCTTAATTAAAAAGGAAACACTATGATCCGAACTGCTTATATTTTGTTTTTTCAAGAGAACCCTCTTCAGGAGAAGAAAACCTTGTCTCTGATCGAATTAATTCGCGATGGAGGGATGGGAGGCCAGCTCATTATTGGGCTTTTATTTGTTCTTCTCTTGATTGCCATTTACATTTATTTTGAACGTTGGTTTGCGATACGTGCAGCCAATAAAATAGATAAGAACTTCATGGATCAAATAAGACTCTATGTGGGGCAGGGGAAAATTGAAGCTGCTCAAGCGCTATGTATCAAAGAAGATTTCCCTGTTGCACGCCTGATTGCAAAAGGAATTTCTCGTATTGGTCGCCCGCTCGACGACATCAATACTACCATTGAAAATGCAGGTCGTTTAGAAGTATACAAGTTGGAGAAAAATGTAAGTGTTTTGGCAACCATTGCCGGAGCAGCCCCAATGATTGGCTTTTTGGGTACCGTGATAGGAATGATCTTGTCCATTTTCGAAATCTCTAATGCAGGAGGGAACATTGACATGAAGTTATTGTCGGATGGTCTATACACTGCAATGACGACCACCGTAGCCGGATTAATTGTTGGAATTGTAGCCTATATTACTTATAACCACTTAGTCGTAAAAACCAACAAAGTGGTGTATCAAATGGAAGCAACTTCCTTTGAGTTTTTAGACCTTTTGAACGAACCAGCGGCTTAAATGAATTTACGCGGACGCAATAAAATATCACCAGAGTTCAACATGTCGTCTATGACGGACATTGTTTTTTTGCTATTAATTTTCTTCATGATAGCCTCTACACTTGCCAAGCAGTTAGACACTATTGAGGTAAAACTGCCACAAGCAAAGGGGAAGACCGAAAACCGACAATCTGTAGCGGTAACAATAAATGAGAATAACCGTTTTTTTATTGATGGAGAACGAGTGAGCAAAGCCAGTGTTAAGGAAGAATTGTTGACGTTACTTTCTCAAAAAGAGGATAAGGTGATTATTCTTCGTGCCCAAAAAACGGTTCCTTTAGAAGAAGTGGTCTATGTTATGAACATTGCCAATCAGAATGCAATCAAGGTTGTGTTGGCTGTAGATGCCCAATAAGATGAGATACCTAAAAACACCTCATGAACGTAAATCGGCGGTATTGACTTCTGTCATTGCTGTGCTTTTACTTTTATTATTGTCGTTTGTGGGCCTTCAGTATTTTGATCCACCCATTAGCTATGGTATGGAAGTGAATTTTGGAACGAGTAGTCAGGGAAAAGGAAAAACTCAACCCCTTAAAACTGTGGCCAGTCAACCCAAGCCAAATCAACAGCAGTCGAAGCCAACCCCAGTTCAACCTAAAGCAGAAAAGGCGGTAGCCAAAGTGTTGACCCAGGAGGAAACCTCCATTCCTGTAGTGAAGAAAGAGCCCAAGAAAGTTTCACCCAAAGAAGAGACACCCGAAAAAGTTGAGCCCAAAAAGATTGATAAGAAAACACCTCCAGCTCCCCCAAAACCCACAGTTGCCGCTTCAACCAAAAATATATTATCCAATGTGTTGAATGCTAAAAAGCAAGTGGGAGAAGAAAAAACAGGAGAAGGAAATGACGCGGTAGCAGGCGATAAAGGAAAACGCGAAGGAAACCCCTATGCCAGTAGCTATTACAATAAGGCTGGTCTAGGTGGAAATGGAAGAGGCTTTGGATTGAACGGACGTAATCTTCAATCCAATGGTGCCATAACACAGGAATGTAACCAAGAAGGTATTGTCGTGGTCAGAATAACGGTTAATCAGCAAGGGCAAGTAATGACCGCCGAACCTGGCGTAAAGGGAAGTACAAATGTCCATCCCTGTTTATTGGAACCGGCAAAGAAAACAGCTTTCTTGCATCAATGGTTTCCTGACAGTAATGCCCCAACGACTCAAACGGGCTTTGTTGTAGTCAATTTTAAATTAGGAGAATAATGAATAGTTTTGAGGAAGTCACTCAATGGTTATTCAGTCAACTTCCTGTTTTTCAGCAGCAAGGTGCATCTGCGTACAAACCTGGGTTAGATAAAATGCTGGCCTTTGCAGAAATGCTGGGACAGCCCCATTCAAGTTTTCCCTCTATTCACATTGCCGGTACCAACGGAAAAGGCTCCACGTCGCACATGATCGCTTCTGTGTTACAAGAAAAAGGGTATAGTGTGGGTTTATATACTTCGCCGCATTTGGTGCGTTTTTCAGAACGTATTCGAATCAATGGTGTTGAGGTTGAAGACCAATTTGTCATTGATTTTGTCCGCCAACATCAGCATTATTTTTTGACCGAACAGCTTTCTTTTTTTGAAATAACTGTTGGAATGGCTTTTGCCTACTTCGCAGAAAAAGAAGTGGATTATGCCGTAATCGAAGTGGGCTTAGGGGGTCGTTTAGATGCTACCAACATAGTAAATCCGCTTTTGTCGGTCATTACCAATATTGGGCTCGACCACACCGAATTCTTGGGCACTAGTTTGGCTGAGATAGCAGCAGAAAAAGGGGGGATTATAAAGACAGGTATTCCAGTAGTAATTGGTAAAAATCAAGCGGAAACAAAAGCGATCTTTGAAGAGCTTGCAAAGCAACAAAGAACAACGCTCTGTTTTGCTGAGGAGGTGAATGTGCCTTCGATTAGCTTAGACCTTTTGGGACATTATCAAGAAGAGAATAAGCGTACCGCTTTCGCCGCTTTAAGGCAACTGCTGGGCGATCAATTGGATGAAAGAGCCCTAGTGGGTTTTTCCAAGGTCGTTCAGAATACGGGCTTACGCGGCCGTTGGGAAATAATGGGCAATGCACCCCT
>ERZ807291.8872-NODE-8872-length-11060-cov-7.207905_pt1 | contig 11060 bp, 9 predicted proteins | sample MGYA00521257_ERZ807291 | MGnify/ENA primary metagenome ERZ807291 (study PRJEB31413, sample SAMN03169783) | marine metagenome | biome: Marine; feature: Water; material: Subsurface seawater | place: North Sea | collected 2011-04-28 | depth 1 m m ...
CTGAAGAATCAGCATCTGAAGAATCAGAGGGATCTGGTATAAGTAATAGAATGATATTAGTTTTATTATTATTTTTATTATTGGGTTTTTATTATTTTAGACATATTCGGGAGTATTAAATATAGCATATTTTGTTTTTAGTAATAAATTAATATTAACCGAACCTTCGTCATATAAATTAAAATTATTGCAAAATAATTGATAAACTTTTTTTTCTTGATCACTATCTGGTTTAATATTTACAAAAATAATGTTTATTTGTCTAGGTTTTTTATTATAAGAAATTTTTATTTTATTTATTAATTTTTTATATTTTTCTAATTCATCTTTATCTATTTTTTTTGAATAAAATTCTTTTGCAAAAGGATTAAATAAATAAATATAATTAACATCTTTTGGAATATTAAATTTAGTAACATCTTGATTATAATTTTTAATTTTATTTGAATTAATTAAATTTAAGTTATATTTAGCAGCATCATATGTGTTTTTATTTATTTCCACACCATATAAATTCCTAAAATTATATTTTTTATTAACATATAATAGATTATATCCGTTTCCACTTCCAATATCTAAGAAGGCGTCGTTACTAGATATTTTAAATTTATCAAGTAACGATATACTATGTGAAGATGAATTAAATATAATAAATAGTCTTGTAATTATATTATAATATTCGTAATTATAATTTTTAAATACAAATGGTTTTTGATATGATTTTATTAAATTATTATTATCAGAATAATAAATTTTGTAATAAATTGATAAAATTAGAAATATAAATAAAATGGAAGTTATGTTCATATATATAATAAAAAATGAAAATTTAATATTTTAATATGATTTAATTAATTTTTAAATTAATGAGTACAAATATTGATTATTATACTGACGTTCTTACAAGAAATTTAACATTATTAACATCTTTTCCTGTCGCATATTATACAGAATTATATAATGAGAATATAAAACTAAGAGATGAAAAATCGGAAATAGAGGATTCTAATAAAAATTTAAGGAAAAGGTTATTTGATTGTAAAGATAGGATCAATTATTTGGAAGAAAAAGATAGGCCTAAAAAAAAGTCAAAAGATAATCATCCGAAAGTTATAATCCATAGAAAAATTAAGAGTTCTTTTAATGATGTGGAAATAAATAGTATATTAAAAGAAATTAGATCAATTAATAACATAATTTCTTTAGAAGGAAAATGGGTAAATATTAAACATAATTTAGTATTACAACGTTTATATCATTTAATAGCTCCTTTGAAACAATTAAATAATATGATTGGATTGGAAAGTGTTAAAAAAAGTGTATTTAAAAAAATAATTTATTATGTGAGAAATCCAACGAATGAAGAATATTTACATACAGTAATTGCTGGTCCTCCAGGAGTAGGTAAAACGGAACTAGCAAAAATATATGCAAAAATATTTGTAAAATTAGGTATTCTAAAAAATGATACATTTATAGAAGCTAAAAGAGATGATTTAGTTGGGAAATATTTGGGTCAAACAGCTCCAAAAACGAGAGAGTTATTAGAAAAGGCATCTGGTGGTGTATTGTTTATTGATGAAGCATATTCATTAGGAAATGAGGAAAAACGAGATTCTTTTTCGAAGGAAGCAATTGATATGATTAATCAATATTTATCAGAGAAGAAGAATGATTTAATGGTTGTAATTGCAGGATATGATGATGAGTTAGATAAGTGTTTTTTTTCCTATAATGCTGGTTTAAAGAGAAGATTTTCTTCATATTATAAAATAGAGAAGTATGATTATAATGAATTGATTGATATTTTCAATATTAAGATTCGTGATACTAAATATGTTAGTAAGATTGATAAAAAAGATATGGATACTTTTTTTTTAAAAAATTATGATGATTTTAAGTATTTCGGTGGTGATGTTGAGAAGTTAATTAGTGAAATAAAATACAGTCAATCATTTAGAACATTTACAGAAAATATTGATAACAATGAAATAATTTTTGATGATTTAAAAGATGCATTTACAAATTTTAAATTAAATAGAAAAGAGAAAAAATTAAATAGTCCACCAATGGGAATGTATATTTAATTAATAATTCGTTGATATATTTTAATTATAAAAATTACAATTAATATTATAAATAGATTATTTATAATTTTGTAAAATAGAATATCATTATTAGTAAAATTATTATATGTTTGAAATATATTTTCCCAACAAAATTCTTGATATTTATCAAAGTATTTTTTAATTGTTTTTGATTTATTATATGGAATAATTTCTACTTTAGTATCAATTTCTTTATAGCCATATGGAATCATTAATTCATTATAAGAAGAAAGAGCATTTCCTTGAAAATGTACTATTGATGGTGTTATATTTGTATAGTTATTATGTAGTTTTTTATTTTTAAATTGATATCTATTTAATGAACCACTTAAATTACCAAATATTGATTGATTATAATCTAATACAAAGTCTCTATTTTTAAATTTTAAATAATAATAGGAAAATAAACATTGATCATCATGGTAACATTTTTCCTGAAGTTCATTATCATTAAACGATAACATATTTTTGTATAATTTTTGTAAATCCTTTTTATATCCGATTACTCCTCCTAAACATGGGTATCTATAATCAGATGTTTTATGTTTAGGAAATTTATTATAAGTTAATGAAAGAGGAGTAATACCAAATTGTGATAATTCCGCAGGTAATAATAAGTTCATTTCTGCAGATATAATTACAGATTTTTTTAATGATTTGAACTTTTTTACTATATTTCTTTCATTTTCCTGAAACAACATGTCATATGAATCACATAAAATTATGATGTCATTGTCATGATAATTTTGTAAGTCATTTAAATATTTTTCCATACGCCATCTCCATCCTTGAAATTGTTCATTTAATCCTAAAATTTTAAAATTTAAATTATTATTTTTACAAGATAATATAAAATTATCAACCGCATTTGTTTTAGTTGTAGCTAATGTAATTATATATAAATTATTCATTATATATAATAATATTAAAATAAATAACTATAAAAAAAAGTCAATAGTTATTTGGTGATTTTTTCAAATAAAATTCAGAATCCATCGATAGCCATATTATGTGTACTATAATATATTACATTCATCTGTTATAGTTGCATTTATATTAATTCCATTATATGAATTTAGTTTTTTTAGCATACAACTTATAACTATATAATTTAATTCATCCGCAGATATAATTTTATAAGGAAGTATAATATTAGTAAAAAACCAGTATTCGTAAACACCAATTAATGATATTAAAATAGCATGTTCTAATATTAATTTTTTTAAACCTAATTTATAAAACATAAATAAACTAAGAATATAAAATGATAAAAAACCAGCTAATAGAAATGTTCCATGCCATGCAAAAATTCTAAGTTTATTATTATCTTCATCATATTGATCAATACTTTGGTCTTTTTGATTTTCTAGATGATTATACCAATTATTGGATTCATCATTATTTAGTTCATAATTTATATATGGAATAAGATATTGACTAATATTTAAATTGTTAGTATTTTTAAAATATTCTTCTAATTTATCAATAAAAGCTTTTTTTTCCATTATTACAACAAAATTAAAAAATAAAAATATTTCAAAAATTGAGAGTAAAATTATATGTAATAATAGATGAAGTAGTACTCTTGCGTAATTACTTTTTTTCCTATTTTTGTAAATTTGAGAGAGTTTAGTTAATAAATTATTATTTTCAGGAATATTTTCAGTAATATTATCATTTATTTCATCAGATATATTTGCAACATTATTATATAAATGATTGGGTGAATCAGGAGGTGTATATGATAATAATAAATTTCTTTGAGATATTTTTTTAGGCATCTCATATTCTTTCATTTAAATAATTTATATATATCTCTCTAAATATTAAGAGTTAAAATAAAGAAATAGTGATTCAATTGGATTTTCAAAATCAAGACATTGTTCAAAGTCAATTTCTAAGTCTATATCAGTAATATCTAATACATTATTTGGATATAATTCTGTAACCAAAAAAGGAATAATAGAATGATTTATGTCAGATTCTACACAAATTATCTGATTTAAACTAACAATTTTATGTTTACATAATTCCAAGGTTAATTGATTTTTTACATCATCAAATATTTCTGATGGATCAATAAAGCATTTTAATTTTATTCTTTTTCCTTTTTCTGGCTTAACAATTCTAATTTTAAAATTATTTTCATTTGGTGTAATTTTTAATTGGTTATAAACCCCAATAGGTAAATTTATAATATCATCTTCTAATGTTGGAAAGTCGTCAAATATACAATAGGACCGATTTATATTAACTGAATCACATGTAATAATTTCTATTGCATAAACTCCAGGATCATACGATAATAAGTTATTAAACATGTCCTGTGATACAGCTATTTTTTGTATACCTCTATTTTCTAAAAGATTAAACATATCTTGAAATTCCCAAGAATAAGAGTAACATCCTGAATAAATACCTTGAATAGAATTAAAATTATTTTTAATTTCATATTTGAATTTAGATTTTGACTTAATTATTTTATTTATTCTTCTTAAATTATTTATTTCAATTGGTAAATCATATTTAATATCAGAATATCCTCTATTATCAAAATGTTTTTGCCACTGTAAAAAGTGATATCCATATACAATATATTTCAATCTAATTTTAATAATATCATCGTAATTATTATCAAGATTATCATAATAATTAAAACATTGTTTGTCAAATAAACAATGTTTTGTGAAAAAATGTTGAATTTTTTCAACTAATTTATTTTGATAAATATTATTTATTGAATCTTTATCAAAATGAAATGATTCTAAGATAGATTCATAATATTTTCTTTTCTCTTTTTCTTTTTTTTCTAAATAATGTTTTTCTCGTATTTTCCATATATCTTTTAGTTCAGACATAATAATATTAATAGTAGATAATATTTATTCAGTTAATATTAAATTTTCAATTTTACATAATTGAACATTTTACTTCATCCTTTTTAAGCTTACAAATTTTATGATATTTACCAATTTTTGGATCAAATTCTACACCTGGATGATTTTCATGAGGACAATATTTCATAAATTTCAATGTAAATTGATTACAACTTCTATCAAAAATACGTTGATCCCAATTTTCTTCCACTCCCATTATTGCATCTCTAAATCTAGGATGGAAATTTTTTTTAAGAATATTATCTAGATCTTCTTTTTCTGGTTTATAACAATGTTTGGTAGGATCAGCAGATATAGGATAATCACCTAATAAAGAATCAATCAAATAAAAGATACCAGTAGGTCTTGGTTGTAATGCTTCTAATGACATAACATTATCTGGTAACATATGCATTGGTAGTCCTTCATATATATTTTCAGGATCAAGATCCCTACCACCGCCAGCGAGTAACGACGATCCCATAGCAAAATCAGCGGCTTTATCAATAACATTATCAATTTTGTAACCCAATGGATTAGTAATTTTTTGAATTAATTTATCTTTTTGGTTATCTAATGCGGCATATGCTTCATCTTTGATTTTATTTTCATATTTATTCATATAATCTGTATAATACTTTTTATAAAATCTGTATAGATAAGCTGCAGCAGCGGAATACCCAAAATAATAACCTTTGTGATATCCATTATCAAAACCTTTGGCAAAACCAGTTTCATAATTTTTAAATTTCTCCTTTTCTCTCTTTACTAAACCATCCATTTCATTATTTCCAAACATAGGATCTGATGGATGTAAATTTACATCATGATCTGCATGTTCAGATGACAGATCATCTACATCAACAACTGGTGCTTTATATTGTCCAATATTCCAATTTTTGTCAACAGCATTTTCTGGTTTAAATCCAGGTCCAGCTTGTTTGTTAGTATCAAAAGCTGGTACATGCATACCTGGTGGTTGAATTAATTCACCACCTAATTGATTTTTTTTATTTACTTTTGGTGTTTGTAGAATAACAATAATATTATCATTTTTGCTTTTATTTTTAACTAGAACAAGATAAGGATAACCAGAAGATATAAATTGTTTGGAAGTTATTTTTTTAACTGGTTTTATATTTTTTAAATTAAAATAAAATGCGGAGTCAAAATTAGTTGAATTAATTTTTTCATTTGGTGTTAAAAATTTAAAGTTAGGTTTAATAAAAATCATATTTTCTTTACTAATATATTTATGTTTATGATGTAGATTTTTAATAGATGCATTAAAGAATCGATCTTGAATATTAATATTATGATTGCTCATATATTAATATTTAAGATTTTAATTATTATATTTAAAATTTATTAATTTATTAAATTTATTTGAATCTAATGAAGCACCTCCTACTAATACACCATTTATATTATCTTTTTGTAAAATATTATTTATATTATCTGGATTAACACTTCCACCATATAATATACACATTTTTTTAGCGATATCTTCAGAATATTTATTACTAATCCAATATCTAATATAAGAATGTACATCCTCTGCAATTTCAGGTGTAGCATTTAATCCTGTACCTATAGCCCATACAGGTTCATATGCAATTATTATTTTATCCAGATCATTCTCATTAATATTTAGTAAACATTCAGTAAGTTGAATACTACATATTTCTTTATTCATACCTTTTTCATATTCATTTTTATTTTCACCAATACATAGGATACAATTTAGACCTTCATTAATTACCAAATTAATTTTTTTATTAATTTTTTTATTTGTTTCATTAAATATAGTTCTTCTTTCACTATGACCTACTAAAATATAAGAACATCCTAAAGAACTTAACATTGATATAGAAGTTTCACCTGTAAATGCTCCAGAAATTTTTGTGTAACAATCTTGAGCACCTAAGTAAATATTAGAATTTTTTATATATTGTGATAAAGGATATATAAATGTAAAAGGTGGGCAAATAATAATTTTATTATTAGTTTGATTAGATGATTCTAAAATATTATTTATTAATTCATTACTTTCTTGTAAGGATGATGGATTCATTTTCCAGTTAGCTGCTATAATTATTTGTTTATTCATATATTAAATTAATATTTTTTAATTTAATATCTGTAATATATGTAATTATTTGTTATAATTTTATTAATTTTATCCATTGTTTCTTGAATTAGATTTAATGATATTGTTAAAGGTGGTGCTGTAAATATATAATTTTCTCTCATAAAACAAAATATATTTTCTTCTAATAGTTCGTTATTTATTTTATTTAGCACTTTCTTACTTTTAATATTTAATTCTATACAACCTAATAATCCATTACTTCTATATTCATTTACAATATCGTTTTCTGCAATTTCTTGACCTAACTTATTCATGAAAATACCTTTTAGATATGCATTTTTAATAATTTCTTGATTGTTTTCTAAATATAAATCAATACATTTATTCGCTACTACACATGATAAAGGATGTGCAAAATATGTTAGTCCGTTTTTAAAAGGTTTCTCGTTATACATTTCTGAAATGTTTTCATTTATTATTACTGCTCCTAATTGGGAATATCCACACGTTAAACCTTTTGCAGAAGTAATAATATCTGGTTTAATATTACTATCCATATATGCATAAAAATGTCCTGTTCTACCACATCCACTCATTACTTCATCGCAAATCATTAATACATTGTGTTTTTTACACAATTGATATAGTAAACTTAAATAATTAGGAGGATATAAAAAACATCCCGCACTACCAGACGATCCTTCAATAATTATTGAAGAAATATCATCATTTAATGTAAATAATTTATGTATTTGTTTTAAACTACTATACCCTTTATCATCCAATGATGGATTTTCCATAATAGGATTAATTGGTAATGAATAAAATTTTCTTTTATTATCACTTCTTGGATCTCCACTTAATAAAGATGATATTAAAGTAGATCCTCCATGAAATGATTTTTCAAATGATAAAATTTTATTTTTATTTGTAAAACCTTTATTGTAATGATATTCATTTGCTATAAAAATAGCAGTTTCATTAGCATCTGCTCCTGCATTAGTATAAAAAACTTTACCATTTTTAAATTTTGTAATATTAATTAATTTATCACTTAATTGTTCTCTATGATTTGTAGTAAATTTAGAATTTGTGTAACTAATCCCTGTTTTTAAATGTTTTTTAATTCCATTTATAATATATTTATTATTATGCCCAAGATTTACTACCATTAGTCCAGATGTAAAATCAATAATTTTTCTATTATCTTCAGTATAAAAAAAACAATCATTCGCATTTTTAATTTTTAAAAAATTATTATTTTTTTGAGTTACCCAAGGAATTAAAGTATGGATATATCTTTTTTTAGAAAACCTAATATTTTGCATATAATCTAAATATGAGATTTAAATTTTACTAAATAATCAAATTTAATTTAATTTAATTTAATTTAATTTAATTTAATTTAATTTAATTTGATTTGATTTAATTTAATTTAATTTAATTAAAACAATTGGTGATAATACTTGTAAGGGTAAGTAATTTTTATTATTATCTAAAACCATATGTTCTGAACTTTTAGGTGGTAAAAAATTATTATTAATACCTGCTTGAATTATATCATTTTTGGTTAATTTTTTATTTTTAAAATGTACAATAATATCTTCACTAAAATAATTTATCAGCAAACATGGTATACTATTTAATCCTAATTTTTTCATAACACTAAAACGATGATGACCATCGATTATTACAAAAGTTTTAGAACATATAATTATTGCCGGAATACTAGTTGTATTATCTATAGATGTTAAATATTCATATAATTTATTATGTCTTTCAAAAATATATTCTTCATGGCATTTTATTTTATTTAAATTTACCCATTCAAAACTATGTATAATATTATTATTAATATTTAGATGAATTGGAAGATTAAAATTATTACAAGATTTTAAAGGTAATAAACATTTAAATAAATCATCGAAAAATTTCTTTTCTCTGACTGCTATTCTAATATATGTATTTTTTTTGTATCCAAATGTACCTAAACGAATTGGTGTACCATTATATTTACATAAATTATATGCAAGTAGAGCTACGTCTTCATTATGTGTATTAATCCATATCCAAGATAAAAATTCCTTACCTTTACAATCCCAATTAGGAAAAGTAGAATTAATCTTATCTATTTGGTATTTTCTTAATTCCTTAGTTTTATTCCATGTTTCTTCCATGTATTTTGTGTCATTAATACAATAATCAATATATCTTAATGCTAATATATTAACCGACCATGGAACTTTTATAGATTGAATTTTATTATAAATATCTTTAGTAGGACAAATTAATGATCCATACCGTAAACCCGTACATGAAAAAAACTTAGTCCATGAATGAATTATATAAATATATATAGAATTATCTTTTGCCATTTCATCTATCCATTCTGTTTGAGATAATAAGCTATCAGATATCCATTCTTTACTATGCCATGGTTGCATACTTTCATCTATAATTACATGTGAATTACTATTACAATTATTTAAAATATATTGTTTCATTTCATGAATATTTAAATAATCTCCTGTAGGATTATTTGGATTAATTAAACAAGTTAGATCTGTATTTTTATCATCCCATATGCATTTTCTTTTTTTAGTATTTGAAGAAGCACGTTCATACTCTAAATATTGTATATCAGATTTACTTGGTTTCCATGTTGAACCTTCTATAGAACGTATAACTAAATCAATTAATTCACTTGCACCATTTCCTAGTATAATATTCTCATTACTTTTATAATTTTTAAATATAAAATTGTTTAAATTAGTTATGTATGGTTCGAATGTTTGGGGAGGATAATGTTCAATATCAGAAATATCTTTTTTTATATACTCCAATGCTTCACTATTTGACCCTAAAATATTTGTAGTAACACTAAAATCTTCTTTAAATTTGATTTTTATATTATTATCTTGACCTCCATGATACTGGGTATTCATGTATATACAAAAAAATTATTTTTATATATAAAAAAAACCATAATTTTATATATCCATTTTATATATAAAATATTTAAGTATCATATGGATATTATTTGGTTTAAAGATTGTTCTTACGAAAATAAAAATAAGGTTGGAGGGAAGAATGCATCATTAGGAGAATTATATAATTTATCTAAAAATTTAAATTTTAAAATAGCAAATGGATTTGCTATAACAACCGATTTATATAATACATTTATTGAAAATAATAAATTAAATGATTTAGTTGAAGAATCAATGAATAATGTAAATGTAGATGATATTGATGATTTAAATAAAAAATCAAGATATATTAAAGATTTATTTGATAACGCTTCATTTACTGAAGATCAAATAAATGAAATATTAAATAATTTTAATATTTTGAAAGATTTTTACACTCAAGATATACAAGTAGCGGTAAGATCTTCTGCAATTGCAGAAGATCTACCAAATGCTTCATTTGCTGGACAACAAGATACATATTTAAATATTACTACAGATAAAGATTTAATACAGTCTATAAAAGATTGTTTCGCTTCCTTATTTAATAGTAGAGCTATTTCATATAGAAAAACAAATAATATTAAATTTGACGATGTTAAAATTTCTGTTGGTATTCAAAAAATGGTAAGGTCAGATATTGGATCAGCTGGTGTATGTTTTTCAATAGATCCAGAAACTGGATATGATAAAGCAATAGTTATAAATTCAGCGTTTGGATTAGGTGAATTGGTAGTAAGTGGTGGAGTAAAACCAGATGAATTTATTGTTGATAAGAGAGTTTTACAAAATATGAAATATGATCCAATTATCATGAAAAGTTTAGGAGATAAAAATACAAAAATTATATATTCTGATAATGGAGTAAATGAAATAGACACTAATTTAATAGAAAAAATTAATTTTAGTTTAAGTAATAGTCATGCTATAGAATTGGCAAAATATGTATTATTATTAGAAGAAAGTTATTGTAAAATATTTGATAAGAAAATAGGCGTAGATGTAGAATGGGCAC
>ERZ807291.8875-NODE-8875-length-11057-cov-5.585893_pt1 | contig 11057 bp, 10 predicted proteins | sample MGYA00521257_ERZ807291 | MGnify/ENA primary metagenome ERZ807291 (study PRJEB31413, sample SAMN03169783) | marine metagenome | biome: Marine; feature: Water; material: Subsurface seawater | place: North Sea | collected 2011-04-28 | depth 1 m m ...
ACTCAACTTTAGCTTCAAGTACCCAGAGGGTTGGTCGGTATCCCAAGGCAGTCGAGACATCACCGCAGTCGCGGACGATGGCACGGCTTCCGTGTCAATTACCTTGTCTAAGCTCGATGCTGCGTTGACGCCACCGGACTTTTTAGCCGGTAAGGCAAGTGGTGATCTGACCGATACTCAAGCTCTTGAGCAATTTGGTCTACTGGGGAGCACTGCCATAGCAACCACCGCGAGCGCCTCGAAACGGCTAGCGGTTATCGACCATAAGTACCGTTTCTTGTTCGAGGCTGAGGCACGCGATTTAGCAAGCCAGGATGCACAACTGCTGGCGATCATCAAAAGCTTCCGTCCGCTGACCGCACGTGAAAAAGTAAAAGGGCAAAGTCGTACGCTGCACTACATTCAAGTGCCTCGCGGCGCTACCCTCGAAAGCCTTGCTACCAGCGCGAAAATACCAAATGCCCAGGACCAGTTGCGTCTTATCAATGGCTATTACCCGTCAGGTGAGCCGCGAATTGGGGACTGGATAAAAGTTATCCGATAAGTAAAATGCCGGCAGGCCGCACAGCAGTGAGTCTTGCAGCTGACGCATCCATCCTATTAAAGAGATCGTATCTATGCGCCTTCTCACCTTGCTTGGTACCGTCCTCTTTGGCCTTAGCTCGATATCGCTAAGCCATGCCGATGTTACGATCTATACGGCCAAGCACATTCGCACTATGGAGCCTGCGCTGCCTGAAGCCACGGCGGTCGCAGTCGAGGACGGCCGTATCGTCGCCGTCGGAACGCTAGACACACTTAAACCCATAATCGGGCTTAGGGGCGGTAAAGTTGATGATCGCTTTGCTAATAACGTCTTAGTCCCCGGTTTCATCGACCCACATGTTCACCCGTCGCTGCCCGCTATCACCACACAATTTCCGTATATCGCCCCCGATGACTGGCGTCTTCCAACGGGAGATTTTCCCGGAGCGACAACACCTGGGGCGTATAAAGCACGATTAACTGAACTCGCAGCAAAACACACCGATGTACAGGTGCCCTTTATTGCCTGGGGCTACCATCCGCTCTGGCACGGCGAGATTTGGCGATCTGACCTCAATGACTGGTTTGGCGATCAACCGGTCGGCCTATGGCATCGGTCATTCCATGAGCTCATCTTCAACGATGCGGCCCTAGAAATGTTAGGCATTACAGAAGCCATGACACAGGAAATTCATGAGGCCAATTGGGAGCGGGGGCATTTCTATGAAGGCGGGCTTAAGGCCGTGGTCGGCCAATTGGGTTTCCTATTTGAACCCGCGCGTTTTGGCAAGGGCATGACCAATTTCATGGCCATGACGCACCAAGCGGGCGTCACAACCGTGCTCGATATGGGTACCGGCGTGTTTGGCGACCCAATGCGGGAAATAGCGGGAATACGCGCAGTCGCCGAGCGCTACCCCGCGCCCACGCGCATTATACTCACCCCCATTATCCTCGACTTTATTGCCCGAGGCGTTGCACCGGCGGATGCCGTTGCCGAAGTAAAACGCTGGCAAGCGGAGAATTCTTCTCGCGTCGAAGTAGGTAATCATTTCAAGCTTATGCTCGATGGCGCTATCTTCAGTGGCTTAAGCCAGTTCGGGGCGCCAGGGTATCTCGATGGCCACGAGGGCGTTTGGATGGCTCCTCGCGATGTAACCCACGACTATGCGTTGGCGTTCTGGCAAGCGGGCTTTCAACTACATGCGCACTCCAATGGCGATGCGGCTACCGACTGGTTCCTATCACTTTTAGAGGACCTGTTAAGCGAGGCTCCCCGCGCCGATCATCGGATGACACTTGAGCATTTCGCTTATAGCACCGAGGACCAAACCCGTCGTTTAAGAGCGCTGGGGGCAGCGGTATCAGCCAACCCTTATTACCATTACATTCTGTCTGACATGTACTCCGGTGACTGGCTCGGCCCCGACAGAAGCTCGCAAATGAGTCGCTTAGGCTCTCTCGAACGCGCAGATATTCCGCTAGCGCTCCATTCGGATAACCCTATGGCGCCGCTGTCGCCCCTGACGTTAATGTGGACCGCAGTGCAGAGAGAAACGATTAACGGCCGGGCCGGCATTGGAGCGGAAAAAATATCCCGCGCTAAAGCGCTGCGCGGGATCACCATTGACGCGGCTTGGATCCTAGGGCGAGAAAGCGACCTCGGCTCTATTCGCGCGGGCAAGCTCGCTGACTTTACTGTTTTAAGTGACGACCCGATGACCGTTAATCTCGATCAACTGCCTAACATCGAGGTCATTGCAACCATTTATGGTGGGGTCCCTTACCCCATTAACCGCCCTTAAATTACACAACGGAAGCTACCATGCCCAAGCTGTCAGACTCACTCACTTTTACCAACGGCTCCACCCTGAAGAATCGCTTTGTATTGGCTCCACTTACAAATCTCCAGAGTGGCGTTGACGGTGTCTTATCGGATGATGAGTACCATTGGCTAACCCTGCGTGCTCGGGGCGGCTTTGGCTTGACCATGACCTGTGCGGCATCAGTCCAACACGAGGGCGTTGGCTTCCCTGGACAATTGGGTGCCCACGACGAGCGCCACATGCCGGGACTACAGCGACTTGCGGCAGGTATTAAAAAGGAAGCAAGCCACGCTGTCGTTCAACTGCAACACAGCGGTATGCGCTCAATGGCAGACTACTGCGGCGGCAAACCCCAGTGCCCATCAGACGATGAAAAGACCGGCTCTGTGGCGATGACGAGTGGGCAAGTTGAGCAATTAATTGCTGACTTTATTTCGGCAGCGGAGCGCTGCCAGCGCGCGGGTTTTGATGGCGTTGAACTCCACGGTGCTCACGGTTATTTGCTGTGCGAATTTCTTAGCCCCGAGTACAACCGCCGAGAAGATCACTACGGAGGATCACCTGAGAATCGTGCCCGAATCCTGATGGAGATCATTGAAGGGGTTCATCAGCGCTGCGGGCGTGGCTTTAGCTTAGGAGTCCGCTTATCACCCGAACGGTTTGGCCTTGATACGGCAGAGATTCGACAGCTCACTACAAAGCTGTTGGCCGATGAGCGACTCGACTATATCGATATGTCGCTCTGGGATTTAAGTAAGCCCTGTGAGCACCCTGACTTTGCGGGACAGACGCTGGCGGAGGTGTTTACTAGCCTCCCTCGCGACACGGTGAAATTGGGCGCTGCGGGGAAGCTCTATAGCGCAGCAAGCTGTGAAGCGGCCATCGCCAGTGGTTTTGATTTCGTGCTTATCGGGAGAGGTGCAGTGTTGCATCACGACTTCCCCATGCGTGCCATGAATAACGACGAGTTTCAAACCATCGCGTTACCCGCCACTCGGGCGCATCTAAGTGAGGAAGGTGTCAGCAAAACTTTTGCTGACTATCTCGCGACGTGGGAAGGCTTCGTCGCCGACTAACGAAAACCAAAACAAACGCTGACCAGTGCGCGTACCAGGCGGGTACGCAGCACTACTTCAGCGCGTGGGCACAGCCCGAAACCCACGCCAATCGCGTATAACAGCGCTGAGGGGTCGTCCGCAGTGACCACAGTCACGGTAAACATCCGTTGGTAAAGCGCTTCACCCAAGACTCTGAACTCGCCCCAAAAATTGGCGTCCTCAGCACCCGGAACCGCCTCGGCAAATAACTCGCGCAGGGTCTCTGCACCCAGCACGGACAACCCGTGCTCGCCTTCCACGGATTCGGGATGAGATAGTGCGATGGCGTAGCACAGGCCCAGACACCACCCAGCCTTGTCGAAGCGATGATGCTCTTGGTCATCATCGACGGGCTCTTTCAGTGCTTCGGCTGCGGCGCACGCCAACGATGAGATCATGAGTGTGTAGGTTAGCGCTGACAGTGCTTGCGTCTGACGCTGCTTATCATCACCGGAAAAATGCCGCTCGATTATTGCCCATACATAGGCGCGTAAACGCGTGTAGTTGGGGCCATCGGGGTGGGCAACCTGATCAAACATAGCCATGTAAGCCAGTTTGAAATCGCGGACAGCTTCCTGATGAACCGTCACTGTTTATCCATAGCGAGAGTCGGCGACAAAGGGGTTAGTTTGTCGCTCGTGCCCCAAGGTCGAGTTAGGACCGTGGCCGGGAATAAACGTAATGTCATCACCCTCGGCGAATAACTTATCTCGTATCGAGCTTATGAGCTGGTCATGATTGCCCATGGGGAAATCGGTGCGTCCAATCGAGCCTGCAAAAATGACGTCTCCAACCCACGCGACTTTTTGGGGCTCGTAAATAAACACGACATGCCCCGGCGTATGCCCAGGGCAATGCAAAACTTTTAGAGTAGCTTCACCAACCGTGACCGTATCGCCCTCATTCAGCCAGCGATCCGGCTCAAAGGCGTCTGCATGAGGGAAGTTCGCCATCTGGCACCATTCAGGAAGTTTATCGATCCAAAAACGATCGCCCTCTTCCGGGCCTTCTATCGGCACACCTAGCTGCTTTCGAAGCACATCACTCGCCGCACAGTGATCCATATGTCCATGGGTAAGTAAGATTTTCTCAACCTTAGCGCCCATTTTCTCGACGGTCGCCAAGATGCGCTCACTATCACCACCGGGATCAACAATTGCGGCTTTACCCGTTGCCTCACACTTAATGATCGAGCAGTTCTGCTGGTAAGCTGTAACGGGGACGATAGTAACGGCAATAGTCATGGCTTTCCTTTTCAAAAGTCAACGAGTGGTAGTCAGGCAGGTTTTGCCTCTGTTTCAAGAGTATCGTTATCCGCATTTGGGTCGTTATAGATAGCTTCGTCGAGCTGCCCTTCACGATAAGCTACGACAGTGGACACCATGGCGTCGCCTGTGACGTTCACCGCGGTGCGAATCATATCCAGCAGCCTATCAACACCAATGATAAGTGCCACACCTTCAACAGGAAGCCCAGCCTGCTGCAAGACCAACGACAGAGTTATCAAACCGACACCCGGCACTGCTGCCGTGCCAATAGAGGCCAAGCTCGCTGTGAGAATGACCATAAGCAGCTGAGCAGGGCCGAGATCAATACCGTAAACCTGCGCAATAAATACGGTGGCTACGCCTTGCATAATCGCAGTGCCATCCATGTTAATCGTAGCACCCAGTGGCACCGAGAAGCCCGCAACACTTTTCGGAACCCCTAACCGCTTTTCAACGGTACGTAACGTCACCGGCAAGGTCGCACCCGATGATGCGGTGCTGAAAGCAAAGGCCCAAACAGGCCGCATTTTTGATAGCAAAATTAGAGGGTTTAAACGGGTTGTCGCTTTAAGAATCAGGGGATACACCACTAGGGCGTGGAAGATTAGAAGCCCCGACAGAGTGAAAAAATAAGCCGCTAAATTAAATATGGTCTCAAAGCCCATGGTGGCAAACAACCGAACGAGCAGCGCAAAAACACCCCATGGCGCGAGTTCAATCAATAGGCCCACCATCTTCATGACGATGACTTCCATATCTCTAAACCACGAGGCGATGCGCTGACCGGGCTCCCCGGCTCGAGTAATAGCAAAGCCCACCAAAAGCGCAAAAACAATGACCTGTAGCATCTCGCCTTTAACCATTGCCGAGAAGGGATTGGAAGGGAAGATATTGACGATAACATCGGTAAGTGGAGGCGCAATTTTAGGGGAATAGGTCATATCAGGCGTAACCGATAAACCATTGCCGGGACCAATGACTGACGCACCAATCAAGCCAAGCGATACTGCAATCGCTGTCGTCAGAAGGTAAAGAAATACCGTTCGACCGGCAATTGCACCCATGCGATTACCGCTGCCCAAAGACGTCATTCCGCAAATGAGTGAGACAAGTACTAGCGGTACCACCAAGAGTTTAAGAGAGGCTATAAATATCCGCCCGACCACATGGAATAAACCATTGATAAACCAATCGTTAATAAACTGTGCCGTGGGATCGGCGGGGTCGATACCCGTTAAAAACCATTCCATCCCAGAGCCTATGGCAACACCCGCAGCCATAGCTAATAAAATACGGTTTGTTAAGGACATGGCATCTCTCTTCTCGATTGAACCAAAAGCATGATTATTGTTGTGTTATTGCTGATCTTCACACGCTTGGGGCAGATAGCCTGAGACAGCAATATCAGCACACGCGTTACACCCCGAGGCATACGTCTTTTCCCCACCCGCGAGCAGTGACGCACACACAGGTCGATACTCCATAGTACACACCATCGGCCGAGGATTTGAACAGTCCACTTGCGCCGCCGCGTGGACATTGGGAGTTGTCGTGGGCGAACTCGCAAGACATCCTGATAGGCCGGCGGCCACTATTACCATCAATATTTTTTTCATCACACGTTGCTCCTAACTGATCTAGCTTTGTACCGGGTGCTTAATCAATTCACCCCGCTGGTAATCACTCAATGCCACCTCAATCTCCTCCTGGCTGCTCATTACAAATGGCCCATACCCCACGACTGGCTCAGCGAGTGGGTGGCCACAAATCACCAACAGCTCAGCGCCATTGGATCCAGCTTGCACACTTAAACTGTCGCCGTCACTTGTAATCAGTAACTGCCCTGACGCGATCATTTGGCCGTGATAATCGAGTTCGCCATTGTAAAGATAAGCAATCCCGCTCATACCTTCGGGCATCGGCAAGCTTATCGGTGCGTTCGGAGCGAGCCACAAGTCCACTAGTGATGCCTGAGGCGTGAGCTCCGCCAGCGGCCCACTAACCGTCCGATGATTGATGTGCCAATCACCCGCAATAACTCTCGCGCAATAGGTCGCGGCTTCCAGTACTGCGAGCTCCGCCGTGGGAATATCACGGTAGCGAGGTGGCCGCATCTTTTCAGCGGCGGGCAAATTGAACCAGAGTTGAAACCCGTGCAAACCCTCGGTGTCTAGCGTAGGCATCTCAGAGTGAATAACGCCACTACCTGCTGACATCCACTGTACACCGCCGCTGCGAATCTCTCCCCGGTTACCCATGCTGTCTTCGTGGATAATGCCGCCCTCTTTCATGTACGTTAGAGTTTGCATACCCCGATGAGGATGAGGTGGAAAGCCACCTTTGAAATCTTGGCGATAAGGCGAGCGCAGCTCATCGAGTAACAGCAGTGGATCGGTAAGGGGATCGCCAACAAGCGCGACACGCCTAATGGCTACGCCATCACCATCACGCGTGGCTTGGCTCGGGCGTAATTCTGTCAAATGACGCTCAGTCACTCAAACGGCGCCATCGTTAATAGATTTCAATAAAGTATCGCGGTCAGCCATGAGGGCTTCCTGGCGCTTACTCATATCTACAGACTCTCCCAAGGGCTGCGCCGCAGCCATCGCCTCGGCGAGCCGGTGGCGCGCACTCACAGTCGCTTCAGGTAACAGTTCGGCCATACCCTGCATATCGATCATCTTTCCCCAACAATTGAGTGCGACATCACAGCCCGCATTCAAAGCAGCGAGAGCAAGCTCAGGGACGCTACCACTTAGTGCTTTCATATCGAGATCATCGCTCATCAATAGTCCGTCGAAGCCAATACGCTCGCGAATAATCGACCGGATAATCGTTTTCGACAGTGTGGCGCAATGCTCGGTATCCCACGCCTCGTACAAGATATGTGCGGTCATCGCCATGTGGGCATCCGCAAGCGCGGTAAACGGTGCTAAATCCAGTGCCAAGGCAGTATCGTCGGCAGTCACCCTCGGTAGGTCATGATGGCTATCCGCCATCGCCCGACCATGCCCGGGAATATGTTTGATAACCCCGACCACTCCAGCTCTCGCTAATCCATCTAACGCTGCACGACCTAGACGGGCAACCGTAGTGGGATCACTACCAAAGGCCCTGTCGCCAATAATATCGTGAGCGCCGGGCTGAGGAATGTCTAAGACCGGCGCGCAATCGACCGAAATACCCACAGCAGCAAGTTCTAAGCCTAGGGCTTCATAGTTGAGCTCTGTGGCACGAATCGCCGCTTCGGGGTCCTGTTCCCAAGCGGTAGCAAAGCACGCTGCGGGCGGGAAGGATGGCCATTCGGGCGCGGTTAAACGCGCAACACGACCACCCTCTTGATCAATTAATATGGGCAAGTTATCGCGACCTAAGGTCTCCCGTAAAGAAGCAGTCAGTGCAGCGACCTGTTGTTTAGATTCAATGTTACGCCCAAACAGAATAAATCCCATGGGCTGGCTGGCACGGAAGAAATCGCACTCGTTATCTGTCAGTTGCAAGCCCTCCAGACCGAAAATTGCCGGTAACATCCGAACCTCCTTGTGAACGATTAACTGAGCGTGCGACTGCGGGCCTTGCTCTTTATTCGGGTAATTGTGCCTCACGCTCTCGGGCGGCTTGCATTCGGTCACGCCCAATAAGCGCAGCGACAATATCTACAGGAGAGTCTAGCACTTGCAGTGCGCCCAGATCTTCTGGATCTATGTAGCCTGCACCGCCCTGGAAATCCATAATCCAGCGCAGTAAATCAGCCCAATACTCGCTGCCCACCAAAACGATAGGACGACGCTCTGTCCGATTGGTGTTGTACAACACCAAGAGCTCGAAGAGCTCGTCCATGGTGCCAAAACCACCGGGAAAAATGGCAAAGGCAAAGCTATAGCGAGTAAGAAAATATTTCCGTGTTAGAAAATAGCGAAACTCTACCTGATGCGTAAGGTGAGGATTAGCATGCTGCTCCATGGGTAGCTGGATATTGAGCCCCACAGAATCCCCTCCAAGCGCAGCTGCACCACTATTTGCAGCCCCCATAACGCCGGGACCACCGCCGGTGATCACAGGAATATTAGCCGCAGCCAACAACCTCCCAACCTTATGCGCGGTGATATATTCCCAGCTATCGGACGCTGAGCGCGCGCTACCAAAAATGCTCACCGCGGGACTAAGGCCATCGAGCACTTTGGCGGCGGCCATTAACTCCGCTTCAATTCGCGCAAAAGTAGCAAAGTCATCAGGTACAAATGACGGTGGAAGTCCCGGAAGATCGCTATCGCTCAAACCACACCTCGTCGAGAAAAACTCAGACTGTGAAGGACCAAAAAGTGCTTAAGCCGAAGTACGCGTAAACAAGTGATATTTCTTCTTACCTAACCGCACCAGCCAAAAACGGCCGTGTACCGCAGCGTTATCGTGGAAGCAGCTCGCGGGATCGCCATTAAGCGCTGCATCTACCGGCTGCCCGTTAATCAATACGGCGCCTCGACTGAGCGCATCTTTCACCTGTTTACCGGAAGCGGCCATGCCTGCCTCGGTAAGCAACTGCGTTAACGTCTCAGGCATCGCCTCGCGATCGAGCTTACTTGACGGCAAGCCATCGAGGGCCAGCTGTTCCAGGTCATCAGCGGACAGGGCCGTTGCATCACCGTTGAACAGCGCTTCGGTGATTCGTTGAGCTGCGAGCAGCCCTTCTTCACCGTGAACGAGGCGAGTGACTTCGCGGGCCAATATCGCTTGACCTTCAGGCCTACCGTCTCGAGCTGCATCAGCTTGCTCTATTTGTTCAATATCCGCGACCGATAGGAACGTGAAGTAGCGCAGAAACTTATAAACGTCGGCGTCGGAGGTGTTGAGCCAAAATTGATAAAACGCATAGGGAGACGTTTTACTGCCGTCTAACCAAATTGTACCCGACTCGGTTTTACCAAACTTGGTGCCATCTGCCTTGGTGATCAATGGCATCGTCAAACCGAACACGTGCCCGCCGTGCATGCGGCGCGTCAGATCAATTCCACCCGTTATATTGCCCCACTGATCAGAACCACCAATTTGCAAGCCGCAGTCATATAATTTGTAGAGCTCAGAGAAATCGAAAGACTGTAAAATCATGTAGGTGAACTCGGTAAAACTGATGCCCGAGCCTTCACGTTCAATCCGCTGTTTGACCGATTCCTTCTGAATCATGGCGTTGATTGAGAAATGTTTCCCAATGTCCCGCAAGAACGTGAGCACGTCTAGATTCTGCGTCCAGTCGAGATTATTGACGACCAGTGCAGGGTTCTCGCCCCCAAGATCAATAAAACGACCCACCTGCTGGCGGAGCTTATCGGTCCACCCTGCAACGATATCGGGCGTATTCAGTTGTCGCTCCGCCGCTTTGAAGCTAGGGTCCCCAATCAGACCGGTTGCACCACCGACTAATGCTAGCGGGCGGTGGCCGGCGTCTTGAAAGCGGCGCAGCATAAGTAGAGGCACCAAAGAACCTATATGCAAACTGTCGGCGGTAGGATCAAAGCCGCAATATAAGGTTCGCGAGCCGCCATCGAGCCACTCGGCAATTGCATCTTCACCCGCTATCTGAAACACAAGACCTCGGGCACGCAGGTCATCTAAAAGCGCACTACTCGACATATTTGAAAACTTTGTCACTCAAAGGAGCCTGCATTATTCCACATTTGGCCGCAATACAGGGGGACGGATGCTGCTAAAATGCATTTTTGCCCTGTACGAATTCGCGTATAGTGCCTTCAAATCAATTGGTTAACGACTGTGAATAAAGCCCTTTCCCACATTTTGCGAAAGTGCCTACCTTTTGGGGAGGCATCTGGAGGTGCCAGCCCCCGCGGTGCGACACCTATTGAACGCGTGCCAGCACGCAGTTTACAGCGCCACCACCTAACCCTCGGCGTGCTTTTGGGAGGCAGCGTGCTGTTGAGCGTTGGATTTCTTCAGTCCTCAGACACGACCGGCCATATTGTCGCCAATGGCAATGACCTCTCAGCAGAGACAAGCCTGCAAGACATTGTTGTCACGGCAACACGTATTCCTGATGCCCGCGACCTTCTTCCACCATGGCATGAAGAAACCGTGCGCTCAGGCGACAATTTATCGCTGATTTTTGCTCGCGCAGGCTTCTCAGAGCGCGATGTATATCAGGTAAGTAGCGCAGACGGCGGGCGCGCTCTGCGCAAGATTTTCCCGGGCGAAACCATTGCCTTTTTAAAGGATGAAAGTAGCGAATTGGTCAAAGTTAAACACGTCCAATCGCGCTTGAAGTGGACAACCTTTAGCCGCAGTGGCAGCCAATATTCTGCACAAACAGTAGAGCGTAGCCCCGAGACTCG
>ERZ807291.8878-NODE-8878-length-11054-cov-7.660242_pt1 | contig 11054 bp, 10 predicted proteins | sample MGYA00521257_ERZ807291 | MGnify/ENA primary metagenome ERZ807291 (study PRJEB31413, sample SAMN03169783) | marine metagenome | biome: Marine; feature: Water; material: Subsurface seawater | place: North Sea | collected 2011-04-28 | depth 1 m m ...
GCTCAATTAAATTTGATCCAACAAAACCAGCCCCTCCAGTAATTACAATATATTTTTTTTTAACGCTAACCATGATAAACATCCATAAATTGTTTTTTATAATTAAAAATTATTGGTCTTAATAAATAACAATTTGAAACAATTTCAATTAATTCATTGTTATTAACATTAATGATTTTTGAGCAACAGCTTTCTAAAATAAATTTATTTGAATTAATTTCAATTTCTAGATTATTTTTAGTTGGATTCATAATTGCTATTTCAGTTTGATCAAAGTTGTAGAAATTTTGAACTTTATAGATCATTTTTTTGAATCTTGAGACACCCGCTATTCCAAAATCTTCATGAGTGCCATCAAAACTTTTAGTACATGTTATTAAATTACCGTGCACAAAAGAAGGTAAGTTTTCTTTATAAGAATATCCCGTGTAACAACTATTTCTAATTATTGAATTAATATTTAATTTAGACCTATGAAATATATAAAAAACACCAAAATCTTCTAGTCCATCAAGAAAATTTCTATCTATTACTAGTTTATTTGACAATTCGATATTTAAAATTTTTTTGCTTTTAATTAATTTATTATTCTTATTATAGAACAATATTTCAACTTCAGACGAATTATCTTTAAAAAATAAATTAAGAATATCAGAAAATTTAAAAATCGTATGGTAGCTGTTATCTGTCCTCCAAAAAAAAGCATCTGATGAGGAAATATTTTTTTTATTCAAATTTAATAGAAATATGGGTGGTCTAAAACCAATTAAATTTCTAATATAAATAAAAAATTTATGTCTAAATATTTGTTTAAGTAATAATTTTATTAATTTCATATTTTAAATTTTTAATTTTTTCAAACTTATCATCTGACAAAATATAATGATGTGGAGGATGTGTATGCTCAAATGAAATATGTTTATTTTTCATTGTAACATAAAGTGGTATCCCTAAGCACTGCTGTGAGAAAATAAATATGTTTTTTTTTATCAAATTATTATTAACTTTTATCTCATTTAAAAAATTATTTTTAATCTCTACTTTTTCTAAAATTTTTTTGGCAATTATATCAATAAAATATATAAAACGATTTTCTTGAACAGGTAAATAAAAAATATTTTTAAAAAAAATTAAATTTTTTTCTGCTTCAGGATCCAATAAAGTATTTGTTGGACTTAATATACTTCCACTTTTATTTGTCATTTCATAAGGGTATTCTGACTGATATGATGAAAACCCACCTTCATTCAGATAAATTCTCAAATTAGATCTAAAGGCACTTGGTAAAGTGTCTGTAAAAGTATTTAAATCTAATAATTTAGAAAAATTATTATTATATTTCTTTATAATTTCAATTTCAGATGATAGAAAAAAAAAATTATCATTATCAATATTTTCACTATTTATAAAAAAAAAATTATTATTTTCTGTATATGGTGATTTCTGAATCAACCATTTTCCATTCTGAGGTTTTGCTACGTAGACACTGTAGTCAGTATTATATAAACCAGTATTTTGAAATTTTGGAATTGTAATTTGACTTGATAAATCTGCATTTTTAATTCCAAAGAAAAAGTTCATTTTTTATTATATATAATTTTTTGGTTTGGTTCAAATAGTCCTAGTATTAAAATTTATAATAGTGATCTTATTACTTTAGTATCAATTTCTGCAAAATAATTATTTGAATAATCAATTATATTTTTATTTATTTTGTTTGATTCGTAATATTTTAAAGTTTTAAAAATATCCTCAGGTTCAATTACATTACAAATATTTAAAAAGATATTCTTGAAAGGATTAATATTTGTCTCATTCTTTACATCTAAATAAATTGGTTTCAATCCTTGTGATACTGCTTCAAAAACAGCTGCAGAACCTCTGAATACAACATATTTGCATATATTTAAATCATCATCTATAGTTTTATTCGATAATTTAACATTGTCCTGTAGATTAATTTTATTTATGAATTCATCACTTTTCATCATTGGATGACATCTAAAGATAAATTTATAATTTGGTAAAATTTTTGCCATATCAAGAGTAAAATTCAATAAACGATCCGTTTCAGAATAAAAAGCTTCTGGAATTATTAGAAATTTATTTTGTTTTTTCACTTTAGACCTTGATATTTTCTTATATTTGTTTGAACCTAAAATTTTAACAGGGCACTTATAATTTTCTTGAAATATTTTTTTGGTTATCTTTCCTGATGTTAAAATTATATCTGGATTATATGAGGCTTTTAGTGGTCTGAATATAGAATGCTGATGATTAGTAGTGACTGTAAATTGATAACTAGCAATTTTTATATCTTTATTTAAATCTTTAACCATTTTAATAATTAACCTTTCCCATGCGTGGCCTTCAAAAGGAATAATCAATAACTTAGGTTTTATTACCTCAGTCAAATCTTTAATTTGATAATATAATCTAAGATTACTGACCATACCTCTTAATGAAAAGAAAGATAAAAAATTGGTATTTAAACCTTTAATCTTGGGTTTATTAAAATTTTTTTTTATAAAACAATATTCACAAAATAATTTATAAATAATAAAAATTTCTCTTAAAAAACCAGTCTTTTCACAAAGTAAAATTTTATTTTTTTTAATAATTTTATTTATAATCAAAGATTTTTCCCCAGTAAAATTTCTTAAGACCGTAAAGGTCTTAATCTTTTTTTTATTTAATTCTTTTTCAATCTCTCCATAGTAAAAATCAGAATCTTTACTTGCATGAGATTTATTTATTAAGTTTGATAATATTAATATTTTAGATCCTTTTTTATGATTGTCATTTAATTCAAAATTTTTTTTTTCAAAAATAAAATTTAAAAAATATAAATAAAAATTTTTAATTAAAGAGTTTTTTTTATTCTCCCTAATGAGATCATTTTTAAAATAAGCATTTAATAATACAGGATGCTCTTTTAAAACATGGAGAGACGTAATGGAGTGTGTGTATAAAGTAGATTTTTTAGAAAGTAGTACTTTGTCACAAAACTTACAAAGATTTTTATAATTTTTAATTTTCAATTTTATTTATTTTATTTATTTTATTTATTTTATTTATTTTATTAAAAATACTTATTTCTTTTTTGTCTTTGCTAACTAATGCTAACAAATTTAGCAATTCTTTTTTTGTATTCACAGAGGGATATATATCTTTGATATAAATTGATTTGATCAAAATCTTATTTTCTAAAAGTCTAAATTGTTCAATATTTTCTTCTCTTTCTTTTTTTTTAATTTCTAACAGCTTATATTTATCTATAATTTTTTTTTTAAAAATTAAAATACCTGAGGATTTTTTTAATTTATTTAGCGCATTATTATTTTTTGATATTCTATAATAATCTGTAATATAACCCTTGCTATTCTGAATGCTCTTCACTATTTCTGGTGATTTTAAATCACCCAATTTAAGATTGGTAACCACATTAAACACATTATCTTTTTTATTTTTTTTAATTTCTTTTAAGCACTTAAGTATTTTATTTGGATTGATGAATGGCTCGTCACCAAATAAAATAAATGCATAATCAAAGTTATAATTTTTTGATATTTCTGAAACCCTACTTGTCCCATTAAAGTGCTTATTTTTTGTTAAGATAGTTTTTGCATTATATTTTTTAAGTTTTTTTTGTATCACCTTGCTATTTGTGACTACATAAACCTTATGAAAAGCACCTGATATTATAGCTCTTCTTCTCACATGTTCAATCATAGGAATATTATAAATTAATTTAATGACTTTATTTGGAAATCTCTTAGATTCCAGCCTTGCTGGAATAAAAGCAACAATTTTCATATGTTAAATAAGATTACGTTTTTTTATCAACACATCTACAACTGGGTGTAGATGTAACATGCCAATCAATATATTTTTTTTATCTACAACTGGCAAATCCCATATTAATTTTTTTTTCATTAACTTTAAACCTGCTGACAAACTGTTGTCTCCATGAACTTTTGAAGGTTTTTTATTTATATGCATACTTAAATCATCACTTAATAATGCAGAAAATGGTTTTTGGTCATTCAAAATTTTTCTTCTTATATCTCCATCAGTTAATACTCCTATTAATTTTCCTTTACTATTTACACAAAAACAAATTCCATATTTAAATTTAGACATTGTTTCTAAAGCTTCTTTTAAGATGTGTTTTTCTCTAAGAACCGGTATGTCTTTTTTTTTTATAATTAGATCTTTTACTAAAAATTTTTTATTATTTGACATTTAATTCACCATATTTTTTATCTAATGCAATTCGTTCCTGATGCATTTTTTTTGCCATTGTTAAAATTTTTTCCAAATACACAATATCTAAAACAGTATTGGGGTCAGATTTTGCTTTTGAGGGATTATCGTGTACTTCCATAAATAATGCATTTATTCCACAGGCAGTTGCTGCTCGCACAAGGGATGGTATAAATTCTCTTTGACCTCCAGAGATATTTCCCATTGATGTTGGCATTTGTATTGAATGAGTGGCATCATAACAGACTGGATAACCAGTTTCACTCATTATAGGAAAGCATCTCATATCATTAACAAGCATATTGTATCCAAAAAAAGTTCCTCTATCTGCAAGTATTACTTTATTATTGCCGTAGTATTCAATTTTTCTAATAGAATTTTTCATATTCCATGGACTCATAAATTGTCCCTTTTTAAGTAGAATAGGCCTCTTTGTTTCTGCTGCAGCTTGTAGAATGGATGTTTGTCTACACAAATATGCTGGCACCTGAATTAAATCTACTACTTCACCCGTAGGCTTAGCCCATGACGGTATTGAAAAGTCCGATACTACTGGAACATTGATTTTTTCCCTTACTTCTTGTAAAATTTTTAAACCCTCATATAGCCCAACACCGTTAAAACTATCTGGTGAAGATCTACAATCCTTGTTAAAACAAGATTTAAAGACAAAGCCTATCTTCAATTTTTCACATATTTTCTTAATTCTAGAAGCCATTTTTAAAGAGTGGTCTCTACTTTCAATTGCGCAAGGCCCCCCAATAAATACGAGTGGGTTGTGCTTTCCAACCTTTACTTTTTTAACTTTACCGTAGCCTATGGAAAAATCTTTAGATTTAATTTTATTCATACTTTCTTAATATACATAATTGCTTAAATAATGTCATTATTTTATTTATTTTTTTTAAATAATTACATTAATTTGATGGAGTATAATACCCTGGTAAACAACTTATTAAATTAATTTTAATTGTCATACTGTACTAATGGTATAAAAATTTAATATGAAAATTTTAATTACTGGTGTTGCTGGATTTATTGGGTCTCACCTATGTTTAAAGCTACTAGAATTAGGACATCATATCATTGGTGTTGATAATTTAAATGACTACTACGATATAAAATTAAAGAAAGATAGATTAAAACTAATTAAAGATTATGCAAAAAATAAAAAAAAAAAATTTCAATTTGTAAAAACTGACATAAGCAAAATACAGATGATGAAAAAAATATTTTCAGACAATAAATTTTCAATTATTTTTCATTTAGCAGCTCAGGCTGGTGTAAGGTTTTCAATAAAAAATCCTGATCAATATTATCAATCAAATATCAGGGGTTTTTATAATATCCTGGATCTTTCTAAAAAGTATAAAATTAATCATCTTTTTTTTGCTTCATCAAGTTCAGTTTATGGTGATAATATGGATCTCCCGTCAAAGGAAACTTCAAACACTGATAGGCCAATCTCATTTTATGCTGCTACGAAAAAAATAAACGAAGTAATGGCATATTCATATTCAGCAATATATAAATTGCCTACTACAGCACTCCGTTTTTTTACAGTTTATGGACCGTACGGAAGACCTGATATGTCTTTATATAAATTTTTTGACAACATAACTAAAGGTAAAAACATTAATGTCTTCAACCACGGCAAACATGAAAGAGATTTTACATATATTGATGATGTTATTAAAATGCTTATAAAAATAAAAGATACTGTTCCTAAAAAAGATGTTCCGTATCAATGCTTTAATATTGCTAACGGTAAACCAGTAAAAATTATAGATTACATAAAGTTAATATCTAAAGTTATAAAAAAAGATGTGAAAATTAAATATTTAGACCTTCAAAAAGGAGATGTAAAAAAAACACATGCATCAAGTAAAGTAATTAAAAAAAAAATTGGCTCATTTAAATCCACAAAATTAGAAGAAGGTCTAAAAAAATATCATCAATGGTTTTTAAAGTATTATTATTAGTCAAGTTTTTTCAGTTTAAGACCAAAATAAATTGCTAACTTAAAAAAAATAAACAATCCTGTTACAGATGAATATAAATTCCCTGTTGGAATAATTGGCGTAAATGAAATAATAAGGTTTATTAAAATAATTATTAGACCTAAATCTTTATAATTTTTCTTATTTTTTAACCATTTAAGAAAAAGAAAAACAAAATCTTTTAATAAAAATATAATAATAGATAAAAAAATTAAAAACCCAATTATTCCATTTTCACCCAATACTTGAAAGTAATAATTGTGAGGATGTGTTGAGCATCCAAATTTATTTGTATTAAACTTTTTATCTAAACAATTAATTCTAAATGACTGAACGCCAGTACCAAATAATTTTTTATCTAAGAACATCTTATATGCTGTGCTGTATAAATCTTTATATACACTATATGTTGAATAAATTTTTTGAGTTTTTTCCTCTCTGAAATCAAAGGATTTAAACATTCTGTCTGATGGAAATAATGAAATAAAAAAGATTATAAATAAAATAAAATAAAAAATAAATATTTTTTTTTTTATAAAGAAAATAAATGATGCTATAGATATAAAATAAATTATTGAGATAAAAAAAATAGTGCGTTCACCAGATACGTAGATTGTTAAAATACTTAAACAAATTATTATAAATAAAAAAATATTCTTAAATAAATTTGATATGTTTTTATAAAATAAAACACTTAACAGGGCGACTGGTGAAAGATGATAGACAAACGCACCTAAAATCCATTCATCACCAAAAAATCCAGACACTCTACTTGATACCTGAATAATTCCAACCGAATTAACCTGAAATGCTGCTTGGATTAATCCATCTAGTAAAACTATTAAAAAAATAGGTAGAAAAAATTTTAAAAAAATATCAAAAAAATTAATTTTTTTTTCAACACATATTTTCAGCGCAATAAAAAAAAAGAAAAATTTTAAATAAAAAAAGGCTTTTTTGGATGAATAAAAATTATTTTCTACAAAAAAAGAAGTAACTAGTATGTATATAAAAAATAAAGCTAAAATTTTACTAAATTTATCTATTTTATAAAAATATTTATAATTTTTATCATCAGTGAATAAAAAGGTTATTATCGTTAATAATAGAAAAAAGTTTGCTACAGCGGAGCCTACAATGACAGCAAATGGTACAAGTATACTAAATAATGTTAAAAGATTGTAATTTTTTAACGCTATAATTTTCACTTATTTATTTGTTTTCAAAAAAGTTTTTAAAACACTTTTTAAGTTTACAGTATTTTCAATTTTACGAACAAAAAGATCTAAAAATTTTACTTGTAATGGCATACTATTTTTTTCCACTAACACTAATGGGTTTTGTGTTTTTGAAACATTTTTATTGGTTTCAAATAGCTCTTCATGCACTTTTTCACCATCTCTTAATCCAATAATTTTTATTTCAATATCTCCATTAGTCATATTTTTATTTTTTACCTTAAGATTGTTTTTTTTTATAATATCTAAAACCATTTGATAAATATTTATTGAATTACCCATTTTTAAAACAAATGTATTTCCTGACTCACCTAAAAAAGGTGCCTGTATTACGAGGCTTACAGCATCATTTATTGTCATAAAAAATCTCGTTGCTTTTTTGCTAGTAATTGTAATTGGTCCTCCATCATTTAATTGTTTTTTTAATATTTGCATAAAACTTCCTGAACTACCAATTACATTCCCAAATCTTACAGAGTTGTAATTAAGATTTTTTTTATTAAATTTTGAGTAAAAAGTAGTAATGATCTCACCAGCTTTTTTTGTTTGCCCCATGGTATTCTTTGGTCTTACTGCCTTATCTGTAGATATAAATATAAAATTAGTTACTTTAATTTCTCTAGATAGTTTTAAAACATTATTAATACCCAGTACATTATTTCTAATAGAAAAATTTGGGTTTTCCTCAACTATATCGACATGTTTATGTGCAGCAGCATGAAATACAAAGTTAGGTTTGAATTTATAGAATAGCTTCTTAAGATCTTGATGACTACAAACATCAATAAGATACGGTCTAACAATTTCACTATTTTTTAATAACATTAAAGACCTTTTAAGGTTAGCTATATTGAGCTCACTATTATCAATTACAATAATTTTTTTTGGGTTTAAATTATAAAGCTGTGAACAGATTTCACTTCCTATGCTTCCAGCACCTCCTGTGATAAGTATAGTTTTATTTTTATAATCTAATTTACGCTTATCAGAATATTTTTGGACTTGAGAATTTTTTTTGAACTCTAAGTTATATTTATTATTAATTAATAAATTAATATTATAACTAAAATCTAAAGGTATTTTTTGTTTTGAGAAAATTGATAAAATTTCTTTTTGTTTAAAGCTCGAAAGTGATGGTGCACAAAAAAAACATCTTTTAAATTTATAGTTTCTTAAATTTTTTGGTGATATAATTCTTTTACCCCCTAAATATTGTCCAATTTTATTTTTATCTTCATCAACAAAATGTGTAACATTATATTTTTTATTAAAATTGGAGTTATTAGCAAGTTCATAGGCGCTATCCCCAGTTCCAAAGATTGCACAGGCTTCTACTTCACTGTTTACTTTTCTTAGAATCAAATAAAAATTTTTAATTAAAATTCTTGATGCAGCCAATAAAAAGAAAAAAATTAATAGCTGAAACACAATAAAGTTTAGCTCAAAATACCTAATAGAAATAAATTTCCCCATTATGAAAGTAAAAAAACCAAGAAATAACAAGGAGATAAGTATTGAATTTAATGATTTTAAGTCAAAATATCTATTTATAATATTAGAGTTTTTATAAAAAACAAAAAAATATGCAATAATAGAAACTAAATTATAAAGCATCAGGCTTTTTCCAATTGGTGGGAAGTATCCAAGCTGAAATACTACAGCCATATATGACGAAGCTATAAACAGCATGCTATCTAACAGTATTATAATTAATCTTTTGACACCTCTACTTACGTAATAAATTTCTTCTATCAGTGCTCTCATTAATTAATCGTTATATTTTTAAAAAAACTTTTTAACTTTTTCAATTTCATAAAAAAATGATTTTTATATATATCTGGATGAACCTTAAAAGAGATAGAATTTTTTCCTATAAAATTGGCATTTTTAAGTTTTTTTGGAAAATTTAGCTTTTTAGATCTTAAGTACTTCTCTCTATAAATTTCTGGACATGAACCCACATCACATTCAATTCCCATCTTGTTTAAGTGTTTAAGTATTACTTCTCTTGTCCATCTTTTTTTGATAAATTTGAAATTGAGAAAAATATAGTTTCTATAATAAGAGTGATAAAAAAATTTTGGTACATTTTGAATGGTAATAGATTTAAAATTTTTACATATATTATTAATCCTGCTAGCATTTAAATTTCTCTTTCTAACCCATTCTTTCAATTTTTTAAGTTGATAGATTCCTACCGCAGCTTGAATCTCTGTCATTCTTAAGTTGGTTCCCTCAAAATCATGTACCCATCTAAATTTAAATTGTTTTTTTTTATCTAATAATTTTGTATAATTTTTTCCACAATCTTTATATCCCCAAAGTTTTTTAAAATAATTAAAATTATTTGTAGCAATTATACCACCCTCACCTAATGTATTTAAAATCTTATCATTACATAAACTCCAGACCGCTAGGTCACCAAAAGATCCAACATATTTATTTTTAATTTTAGCTCCATGAGCTTGAGAGCAGTCTTCAATAATTTTTAATTTATATTTTTTTGCTAAGCTTATAATTTTATCAATATTGCAAGGCATTCCTCCTAGGTGAACTAGTAGTATAGCTTTAGTTTTATTTGTAATTTTTTTTTTTATATTCTCTGCTTCAATATTTTGAGAATTTAAATCAATATCTGCAAACACCGGTTTTAAATTATTATTTAAAACAGAAGTAACTGATGAAATATATGATCTAGGTGTAACAATTATTTCTGAATCTTTTTTAAGTTCTAAACATTTTATGGCAATATCTAATGCGACAGATCCATTTGCTAAAGATATGGCATGCTTTAAACCAAAATATTCTGAAAATTTATTCTCAAACTCGAGACACTTATGCCCAGTCCAATAATTAAGTTTATTTGACTTAAGAACTTTATTTACTATATTAATTTCACTTTTGGACACTATGGGCCATTGATATTTAGCTACCATAATTAATTTTTTCCATTAAATTTTTCATGTAGATATATTTCATTATTATTTTTATTAAATAACTTTTTTACAAAGTATTTTAGGGTTAACAATATAATCTTTAAATTAATATATAGCGATTTATTTTGTACATACCATAAATCAAGCTCAAACTTTTTTTTCCAAGTAATCTTTCTATCGCTATAAATTTGGGACCAACCAGTTATACCAGGCATTACACTTAATCTTTTTTTTTGTTCTTTATTATAAAGAAGATTGTATTCCATCAACAGAGGTCTTGGGCCAACAAAACTAATATCATTTTTTAATACATTAAGTAGTTGAGGTATTTCATCCAATCTAGTTTTTCTTAAAAATTTTGTGGCTGTAAGAACTCTTTTTTTTTCATTTATAATATAAAATTTTTCATCAGATTTTTCTATATCCTGGTTCACCTTCAAAATAGCCATTGTTCTAAATTTATATAATTTAAACTCTTTACCATTATATCCAGATCTCTTTTGAATAAAAAAAATAGGTCTTTTTATTTTAAAATTTAAATAAATGGAAATAACAATAAATATGGGTATGATTAAAGGAGTCAGAATTACCATCAAGATTATATCAAATAACCT
>ERZ807291.8894-NODE-8894-length-11043-cov-3.492082_pt1 | contig 11043 bp, 8 predicted proteins | sample MGYA00521257_ERZ807291 | MGnify/ENA primary metagenome ERZ807291 (study PRJEB31413, sample SAMN03169783) | marine metagenome | biome: Marine; feature: Water; material: Subsurface seawater | place: North Sea | collected 2011-04-28 | depth 1 m m ...
AAGGGCATGAAAATAGGTTGAATAAAAGACATGTCTTTGAGCAACAGGGTGGTGAATGGGTGGAGCGATTACTTCAACCATAATGATGTTTTCTTTTTATGAATAATGCTATAAAATTCTCCTCAATGTTAAATCAATTAGCAATTCATTCTTCAAAAAATCAAATTTACTTTGATTAGACACATTCATACCCTGTAAAGGTTCCTACTTATCGTTTTGAAAAAAAAATCAACGACCCCAATAAATAATAAAATCTATGCAGCAGAGGTCATGTTAATTGGCTCTGAAGGAGAAAAATTAGGGTTACTGGCAATTGATGCGGCCTTAGATGAAGCTCAGAAAAAAAACCTTGATTTAGTTCAGGTTTCTCCCTCGGATGCTCAGCCAGTAGTTTGTAAGCTTTTAGATTTTGGTAAATTTCAATTTGAAAAGAAAAAAAGCACAGTCGGAACTAAAAAACCAAAAAAACAATCGTTAAAAGAGATTAAATTTCGTCCAACTACCGATATTGGTGATTACAATATTAAATTAAAAAAGATAAAAAGCTTTATTATTGATGGAGATAAGACTAAAATCAGCGTTCGGTTTAGAGGCAGAGAGATCTTAAACAGTAATTTAGGTCTCGATCTTTTAAATCGTTTGAGGGCAGACCTCCAAGATATTGCTCAAGTTGACCAAGAGCCATCTCTTGAAGGCAGGCAGCTGCTGATGGTTCTCTCGCAAATTAGAAAGAAATAATTATGGGCTATAAATTAAAAACACATTCAAGCGCAAAAAAGCGTTTTAAAGCTACTGGCAATGGTTTAAAGAGAAGAAGCGCTTCCCGTGCACACATCTTAACAAAGCAGACTACTAAACGAAAACGCCACAATCGGGGAATGATTAAGATGGCAGATGAAACGAAGAAAATAGCACAAAAACTACTTTATAACATATAAATATCATGCCAAGAGTAACTAAAGCATTAGCCGCAAAAGCAAAACATAAAAAAGTATTAAAGGCTACAAAAGGCCATTATGGTGCTAGAAGCAGGTTATTCAAAACTGCTAAACAATCTAATATAAAATCTCTTCAGTATTCTTTTAGAGACAGAAGGAATAAAAAAAGAACATTTCGCTCTCTTTGGATTTCAAGAATTTCAGCAGCACTCATTCCTTTAGAAGTTTCATACAGTAGATTTATAAATCAACTTTCTAAAGCAAGCATAAAATTAGATAGAAAATCTCTCGCTGGCATTGCTTTCTCTGATCCAGAAACTTTTAAGAAAATCGTAGAAAAAGTCAGGGTATAATGTTCTCATGCAAATCCCCCAGGATTTAATTGAAACAGCCACTCTCAAATTAAAATCCGTTAAATCAGAGGCTGAATTCTTCCAACTGAGATCCCAATTTCTTGGTAAGAAGTCCTTCATATTCTCTGCTTTTAAAAAACTGAAGAGTGTAAAACCAAATTTAAAGGCTTCTATAGCTAAAGATTTAAATATTCTAAAATCCAAATTAACAAAAGTATTTGAGAATGCATATGAGGGTTTAAATGTAAATAATTCATCAGATCAAATAGATATCTTCCTCCCCGAAGATCATTTCCATTTAGGTTCTGAGCATCCTATTACAAAAGTTTCAAATAAAGTAATTGAATATTTTTCAGCTCTTAACTATCAAATTTTTTCGGGAAATGAAATAGAAACAGATTTTTATAACTTTGAGGCTCTAAATTTCCCTGCAAACCATCCTGCAAGAGAAATGCATGACACCTTTTATTTAAGCTCAGGCTCAGGCTCAGGCTCAGGCTCAGGCTCAGGCTCAGGCTCAGGCTCTGATATGACAGATTTTTTATTAAGAACACATACTTCAAATACTCAGATTCATTCCATGCTTAAAGAAGACATGCCCCTATATATGTTGTCGCCAGGCCGGGTCTATAGATGTGATTCCGATAACACACATTTACCTATGTTTACTCAAATTGAAGGACTGGCAGTTGATGAAGATATTAATTTTGGTGATTTAAAGGGAATTATAATTAATTTCTTAGAAAATTTTTTTAATGCGAAGATGGAAGTAAGATTTAGGCCTTCTTATTTTCCATTTACAGAGCCATCTGCAGAGGTTGATATTAAATTTGGTAACAAAGGTTGGTTAGAGGTATTAGGTTGCGGCATGGTGCACCCAAATGTACTTAAAGGATGCGATATAGATACTAAGAAATTTCGTGGCTTTGCATTTGGTTTGGGTATTGAGAGACTGGCGATGCTTTATTACGACGTGAATGATATTAGAGAGTTTTACTCTTCAAATTTTGACTTTTTAAATCAATTTAAACCATGAAGATATCATATCCATATTTAAAAAATTTTTTAAATACCCGACTTACTAAAAAGGAATTGACTGAAGTTTTTACTAAGGTAGGTTTTGAATGTGAAATAGATGGAAATATCATCGAATTTGATGTGACCCCAAATCGTGGAGATGCTCTTTCGCTTAGAGGTTTACAAAGAGAATTCTGCGCATCTCAATCACAAAATTTTCCAGATAGCCTAAAATTAACAAAACTTCAAACTAAATCAAATAGATCGGTTATAAATCAAATCGATAAGCAGGGCTGTCTTAACTACCATTTACTGTTAATCAGAGATATTAGTTCTTTAAAGAAACTTGATATACACAAACGCAAGTTTCTTAGAGATGCAGGCATTCCATTAATTAACCCTCTTGTTGATCTTGGTAATTATGTAATGCTTGAGATTGGAGCTCCAATGCATGTTTTTGATTTAGATCAATTATCCTTGCCAATAAATGTTAAATTTCCTAAATCTAATAATCTCCCTTTTCAGATTATTGGAGGAGACATAAAAAATATTCAAAATTCCTCCCTAACAATTCAAGATAAGCTAGGAGTTCAGGCTATTGCTGGCATTATTGGCGGTGATTATACCTCGGTTACAAAGAGTACAAAGAATATTGCTGTTGAGGCAGCATTTTTTAATCCTGAAAAGATCGTAAATCAAGCAAGAAAATATGGCTTAGCTACTGATGCATCTCATAGGTTTGAGAGAGGTGTGGATCCAAAGATTCAAAAATTGGCCTTAGAGAGATATCTTTATCTTTTAAATAAGATTGCAGATTATAAGAATGCAGAATGCTTTATTTCCGATCATGGGCTACCCAATAAAAAGCTAGTAACCCTTAATATCCAACGATTTAATTCTTTTGGTGGTTTAAATCTAAAGCCTAGGGAGATAAAAAAAATACTTAAGCATCTAGAGTTACACTTAGTTTCAGAAACTTCACAAAATCTTAAATTCACCATCCCCAGTCATAGATTTGACATTCTTCAAGAAGAAGATTTATATGAGGAATTATTAAGATGTTATGGCTATGACAATATTCCAGTGAATATCCCTAGAGCAGGTCCAAAGAAAGATATAACTACTAACAACTTTACATCCAATCTTAGGTTGGGGCTTGTTCATGCAGGATTTACAGAATTGATTCATCCTCCATTTGTATCTCGTGATACTTATTTCAACCTAGTGGATCACTCCTCACATCCAGCCGAACTAATAAACCCTATCAATGAAGGCGAGCCCTTAATGCGAGGAAGTCTTTTTGGCGCTTTATTCTCCGCAGTGAATTCTAATCTTAAAAAAGGATACCTTTCAATTAAAGTATTTGAATCGGGCAACGTATTCAAGAAAATAAAAAATTCTTTTGTCCAAGATAACCATTTTGCCGGCCTAGTTTACAATCATGAATTGCAAAAAACCTGGGGATCAAAAGAATTTAGTTATGATTTTTACTCTATCAAAGCTGAAGTAATCAAGCTTCTAAAAACCCTAGATATCAAAGATATTAAATTTCAACATGCTAAAAATACAAAGGTATTTTCATCAAATGCATTGAAAATTTTTCAAGGCAAGATACAAATTGGAGTGCTGGGCGAAATCAATCTTTCTGCAACTCAAAAATTATTAAAAAAACCTTGTTATGGTTTTGAATTATACCCAGAAAAAATATTTGAAGATTGCTCAAATTTTAAAATAAATAAATTTAGTAAATTTCCATCTTCTTCAAGAGATATAAATATAATTCTTCGCAAATCATTTAATTATGGAGAAATTGAAGAAAAATTATCGAAATCCATAAAAAAAATAAAATATGTTGCAGCTTTTCAATTAGTAAATATTTTTGAAGGGAAGGGAATTCCAAGTGGGTATTTTAGTATGACTCTTAGGTTTACTTTTCAAAGTAATTTAAAGTCCCTTCTTGACTCAGAGGTCTCTTCTGGAATGGAGCAAATCTCAACAATATTAAAAGATAACTTCAAAGCAGAAATTAGAAGTTAAATCTCTTCCATTATAGAGTTCATTTGCAACAAAAAGACTGTTAAACTTGCTTTGTTTTGAACTTAAATCTGCATTTATCATGAAAATAAAATATTCTGTTTACCTTGTCTTTATTAGCTTTGTTTTAAGCCCTGTATTATTTGCACAAGAACAACTTAATGAAGATTTTCTTAAGAGTCTTCCCGAGGATGTGCGAAATGATTTTATAAGGGAAATGGGAGAGCAAAATGAAGTTAAAGATGAAATTTATAATGCGCCTAAAACATCGATAGATACCCTTGAATCTAATCTGCAAAAAATTCAATTTCAATTAGCCGAAATAGAAAGAAATATTCAATCTCAGTCAAATAAAGATGAGATAAATTTAAAAAGATTTGGACCTGATTTCTTTAATTCCTTCCAGTCAACTTTCATGCCAGTCAATGAGCCAAACTTTTCAAGTGAATATATTGTAGATGCTGGAGATACTCTTAAAGTTCAATTAGTTGGCCAAAGAAACGAAGCATTAAGTTTGGTTGTTCAAAAAGATGGTAGCATTAATATCCCTGAGGTTGCTGCCATATATGTTGCTGGACTTCCATTAAAAGAAGCCAGTGAAATTATCCAGGCAACATTAGCAGATGCTTTTATCGGTATCAAAGCTTACACCACTCTAACCAACATGAGAAATATATCAGTATTGGTTATAGGAAATGTCAATAATCCAGGTGTATATACCTACAATGGTGGTACAAGTGTTCTATCAGTACTTAATGGGGCTTCCGGTATAGCGGAAAATGGATCTTTTAGATCTATTCAAATTAAAAGAAAAAACAAAGTCATAGACACTGTAGATTTGTATGATGTTTTGATAAATGGAAATTTAAAATTTCAACATGGTCTAAGAAGCGGGGATGCAGTGATTATTGGGCCAAAAGGTGGCGAGGTCAGCATCTCAGGCGGCGTCACTAATCCTGGCATATATGAACTTAAGAGCTCTGAAGAACCTCTCGCAACAATGTTAGCATTTGCTGGTGGAATGATACCTGGAAATCAAGGCGAAGTTCTTGTTGAGAGAAAAGTGAATGCAGATAAACAATTTATCACTATACCAATTTCTAAAATCAATGAATTCAATGTTGTCTATGGAGACGATATAAAAATTCCTAGTTATGCTTCCTCTAGCAATCCAATGCACTCTGTTGAAATTACAGGAGAAGTCTTGTTTCCTGGTAAATACACAATTACAGATGGTGAATCTTTGTCCAGCATTATTAGAAGAGCTGGCGGTTATACAAGAAATGCATTTGAGTTTGGAGGTGTATTAATACGCCAAAGTGCTAAAGAAATCGAAAAAGAAATTAATGAAAGAATATATCAAGACATGATTAAGTTTATTGCGACTTCAGCTAACGCAAAAGAAATTGTTTCAGGTGGAGGAGGCACACTGCCTTTGATTTTAAGTGAATTTAAGAACGTGAAACCTATTGGCCGAGTAACAGCCGATTTTGATTTAGCTAATATTAATAAAAAAGAAGATTTAGATACCGCCTTACAGCATGGCGATAAAATTCATATTCCCCCATACTCTCAAGAAATATATGTTCTCGGAGAGGTTCTAACTCCAGGTGCTAGACTTTACCAACCTGGTACTGACGCAGAAGATTATATTAAGAAATCTGGGGGCCTTGGCTTATACGGTGACAAGAAAAGAGTGGTTATTATCTCTCCTAATGGGGACTCTTTTTTATGGTCAGGAGGCTTTGCTTCATTCACAAATCAAGAATTTGACATTATTCCAGGCACTATAATTTATGTCCCAAGAGAGATTGGAAAAATTGATGGTTTAAATTATGCGTCTGCAATAGCACCTATATTTAGCTCATTAGCTCTTAGCTTAGCTTCTTTAAACTCTATTAATAACTAATTGCATTTTGAGATTAAAAATTATCTCTTGATTAATATTTATTGCTGATTTAATGACTGATCATGAAATCTAGCAGCAAGTTATTTACAAAAGTATTTCTTTTTTTATTATTTTTATCTAATTCGTACTCTGTAAAAGCAGAGATCAATGATTATATTTATCCAAATCAACTGCCTTCATTTTCAAACTATGGAACAATAGGCTTATTGAACAATCCTAGTGCGAGATTTCTGGATGAGGGTTCCTTAGGGTTTGCATGGAATCACATGCAGCCATATTTAAGAGGGTCACTTGTAGCTTACCCATTTAATTGGTTTGAAGCATCTTTTCAATATACAGACATTAACAATCAACTTTATAGTGAATTTCAATCATTTAGTGGAAATCAGACATTTAAAGATAAGAGTTTTGACATTAAGTTAAAACTAATGAATGAAACGGAAGTTATGCCAGCCTTGGCTTTGGGCTTCAGAGATTTAGCGGGCACTGGTATTTTCTCATCAGAGTATTTAGTTGCCTCTAAAAGAATAAATAATTTTGATCTAACTCTTGGTCTTGGATGGGGTATGCTCAGCGGAAATGATATAACAAACCCATTAACTAGAATTTCAGATCGATTTAAGGTTAGAAAAATTGTTGATGGTACAAAGGGGGGAGAATTCTCAGTTGATTCTTATTTTAGTGGAGAGATGGGAGTTTTTGGTGGAATTGAATGGTATTTACCATACCTAAATGGGGCTAGGATTAAAATTGAATATGATGGAATTGACTACTCAAAAGAAGGATTCCCTCCAGTAAAACAGGCAAAAAAAATAAATGCAGGAATTGTTTATCCTTTTTCGGAAAGATTGCAGTTAAAACTTGGTTTAATACGTGGCAATACTTTGAACTTTGGATTTACATATTCTGCTAATTTTTCTAAAAAAAATTCATTTATACCAAAACTGGATCCTCATGAACCTGTAGAGAATGCAGAAGTTCTCAAGATGATTAATACCGACAATGATGAATTTTTATTCAAAAGCTCCTTGAAGTATCTTGCTGATAGAAATCTTCATGTGCAAGCAGCAAATGTTGATCATAAGTCAGGAGAGCTCGAAATTGCTTATTCTCAAAACAAGCATGCTAGTTATGTTCGAGCAACAGGAAGGGTTGCTAGGGTGCTGGATGATATTGCTCCCTATAATATTAATTCTTTTAAGCTTAAAAACTTAAATGCTGATCAGGGCATGTATCAAGTTGTAATTGATAGAAGTAAGTTACAAAGATATGAAGGGAAAGTAATCCCTAAGGTGCACTTAAGTTCTCTAAATGTTTTACCAGCCTCACATACTTTTGAAGATTATCAATTTCAACCTACGACCCGACTTCCTAAATATTTTTATAAAATTGCTCCAATGGTTCGAAGTCAAATAGGTGGTCCAGATGGTTTTTATTTTGGAAACTTTAGGATTGCCTTTAAATCCGAGACGCTTATTACAAAAAACTTCACTGTAGATGCAGATTTTTCATATGGGGTTACAGATAATATGGGCGAGCTAAAGCTTGCATCTGATAGTATTTTGCCCCATGTTAGAACAGAAATTGTTCAATACCTTAAGCAAGGAAGGGGCTTTACAGTTGACTCATTTCAAGCAAATTACTTCTCTAGCATTGGCAATGATATTTATACAAAAATTAGTGCTGGATATTTTGAACAAATGTTTGGAGGAGTTGGTGGTGAAGTTTTATATAGACCATTTTATAAACCCTGGGCTATTGGTGCTGAGTTGTGGAGAGTTAAACAGAGAGATTTTGATGGCTCATTCAACTTTATAGACTATCAAACTACAACGGGGTTTATTAATTTTTTCTATGAGCATCCTGGTTCTCAAATTTTATTCAAACTTAAAGGTGGTAGATTTCTTGCAAAGGATTCAGGAGTTAACTTGGATTTTTCAAGAAGGTTTAAATCTGGTTTAAATATGGGTGTTTACTTCTCACTAACTGATATAAGTCGTGAGGAATTTGGTGAGGGAAGCTTTGATAAAGGTTTCTATTTTTTTATACCGATTGAAACTTTTTTCTCAAATTATTCTTCAGGGCATACTGGATTTGGACTACGACCTGTTCAAAGAGATGGTGCGGCTGTTTTGTATCATTCTTATGATTTATTTGGAATTACTGATCAAGCTTCATATGATCATATTTTAAGAGATTGGGATGATTTATATGATTAAAAGAAGTGCTAAGTATATTTTAATTTTTTTATTATCAAGTTGCTCTATTGATCTATTCGAACAATTTTCATATCGAGATATATTCTTATTTTATAAGGGATATATCTCTAGTTTTCCTTCAGATACAATCTCTAAAGAGGTTTTTGATAAATACGAATATTCATTTGCTAATGTAAAGATTGGAAGGGGAGCAGCATCCACAGTAGTTTTAGCCTATATCAAGGATGGAGTTTATGAATGGAGATCCAATGATGGAATCAAGATTTATACTTACAATGGGATGATTATTGAAACAGCTGGATTTGTATCTGATTTTAAAACAGATGCTTTTAATATTCTTGATGCGTCATCTCAAGGAACAAAATTTATCACTCATATGGCGTTTAAAAATCCTGATTTGTATAGAAGCAAGATAGAAAATAAAATATTTAAACATAAAACTCACACTGCTCTAATAGATAGATTGGGGGGCGAGATCAATGCGGAAATCCTAACTCATTCATTTAGCTTGCCTATAATTAAATGGAAGGCTACAAATCAATATTATACCTATGAAGGCAAGGTGATTAGATCCGAGCAATACATTCATCCAAATATGCCTTCAGTAAGAATGGACTTTTATCTGAAATAAAGATCTTATTTGTTTAATCCAACGCATACTTCTTCTTATAATCTTGTTTTAACTCATGATGTTGAGAATCTTTTTCAAGAAAATAGTTGCCTATTACTAGGCAATCTAAATCAGTGCCCATAAAACATTTAAAAGCATCCTCTGGAGTGCACACAATTGGCTCTCCTCGAACATTAAATGATGTATTAACAAGAATGGGGCATTTAGTTATTTCATAAAATTTACTAAGTAATTTGTGATACATCGGATTTGTATCAGCATGAACTGTTTGGACTCTAGCACTGTAGTCAACATGAGTTATTGAAGGAACCTCTGATCTTTCAATATTGAGCTTGTCAATTCCAAATAGCGACTTTTGCATATCAGTCATCTCATAACGTTTACTCTGTAATATTTTTGCAACCATGAGCATGTATGGGCTATCCTCATTAAGTTCAAACCAATCTGAAACATTTTCAGCTAAAACGCTCGGGGCGAAAGGTCGAAAACTTTCTCTATATTTTACTTTTAAATTTAGCTGTTTCTGCATTTTTGGTGACCTTGGATCAGCAATGATACTTCTTGCCCCCAATGCTCTTGGACCAAATTCCATTCTTCCTTGCATCCATCCTATTGCCATTCCATTAGCTATTTTATTAGCTGTCATATCTAAGATTTCGTTAGGGTTAAAGATACTATAATTTGCACCAAGATCACCTAGAGATTTCTCAATTTCTAAATCATCAAAGCTAGGTCCAAGATATGAACCTTTCATAGAATCTCGATGTTTGCTTTCACTTCGATCATTGTTATTCATTAAATAATGTATATTTAATGCTGCACCCAATGCGCCTCCAGCATCACCTGCAGCTGGTTGAATCCATATATTTTTAAAAATTTTTTGTTTAAGAAGTTCTCCATTGGCAACACAATTTAGTGCAACACCTCCTGCTAGGCAGAGATTTTCCAGTCCAGTAGTTTTTGAAATATTTTTAGCAAGTTTGATAATAACCTCTTCTGTAACTTTCTGGATGGAAGAAGCCAAATCCATTTCTTTCTGAGTAATATTAGTTTCAGATTCTCTTGGACTTCCTTCAAATAATTTATGAAATTTATTATTTGTCATTGTTAGGCCAGTGCAGTAATCAAAATAGTTCATATTAAGACGAAAGCTCCCGTCATCTTTAATATCAATTAAATTGTCTTTAATAGTCTTCACATACTTAGGCTGACCATATGGAGCAAGACCCATAAGTTTATACTCACCGGAGTTTACCCTAAACCCAGTATAATAAGTAAATGCTGAATACAGGAGCCCCAAAGAATGAGGAAAATTTATCTCTTTACTTACCTTAATTGAGTTACCTTCTCCTATTGCTAGGGATGTCGTTGCCCATTCACCAACCCCATCCATTGTTAAGATAGCGGCTTTATTAAAAGGAGATGGGTAAAATGCACTTGCTGCATGTGAAAGGTGATGCTCAGAAAAGAGCAATTTTTCTTCCCATGTGCCATTTGTGCCGAAAATTTCATTTAAAGAATTGATTATATTCAGTTTCTGAAAAAGCTTTTCTTTAATCCATAAGGGCATTGCCTTTGAAAAGCTTTGAAAGCCTCTTGGAGCAAATGCAAGGTATGTTTCTAGCAATCTTTCAAATTTTAAAAAAGGTTTTTCATAAAATACAACTGAATTAATTTGCTCGGGCATAATTCCAGCGCGCTCTATACAAAATGATATTGCCTTTGTTGGAAAACCTGGATCATGTTTTACTCTTGAAAATCTTTCTTCTTGAGCTGCAGCTACTATTTCTCCATCTTTCAATATACAGGCTGCACTATCATGGTAAAAGGCTGAGATACCTAGAATGTACATCGATGCTTAGAATATTGTATATATTAGTGGCGCTATTACTGATCCCTGAGCAAGCACCAGTATTCCTCCAAGCAGAACCATTAAAAAAAT
>ERZ807291.8898-NODE-8898-length-11041-cov-20.779902_pt1 | contig 11041 bp, 8 predicted proteins | sample MGYA00521257_ERZ807291 | MGnify/ENA primary metagenome ERZ807291 (study PRJEB31413, sample SAMN03169783) | marine metagenome | biome: Marine; feature: Water; material: Subsurface seawater | place: North Sea | collected 2011-04-28 | depth 1 m m ...
TCGGGTTTTTTACATGTTGTTGTTTACATTGGTTTTATAATAATAAATATTGAACTATTAGAAATTGTTTTAGATGGCATTTTAGGCTCTCATAGGCTTTTTTCAACCTATTTGGGTGCTATTTATGGGTATTTGATAGGAACATTTGAATTCTTGGCTGTTTCGGTTCTTTTAGCTGTTTTTATTTTTTGGACTAGAAGGAATGTAATTAAACTAAAAAGATTTTTTGGTGACAACATGAATGGTTGGCCTAAAAACGATGCTAATATTATATTATATTTCGAAGTTGTTTTAATGGTTCTTTTTATTACAATGAATGCTACTGATTTGAAATTTCAAGAAATGAATTCAGGTAATTTAATTAGTGGTTATGTTGCTGGGTTTTTTAGTGGCTTCTCAAATGAATCTTTACATTTAATTGAAAGAGCTTGTTGGTGGGCTCATATAATTGGAATATTAATTTTTATGAATTATTTATATTTCTCTAAGCATTTACATATTCTCTTAGCTTTCCCAAATACCTATTTTGCTAAACTCAATAATCTTGGAGAAATTGACAACCTTGAGTCTGTGACCAATGAGGTCAAACTAATGATGGATCCTGAAACTGCTTTTTCAAATAATGGATCTGAGTCTGAAGAAATAGATAAGTTTGGTTCATCAGATGTGATGGATTTAAATAAATTACAATTGCTTAATGCATATTCATGTACTGAATGTGGTAGATGTACAAGTGTTTGTCCTGCAAATATCACTGGCAAGAAACTTTCACCAAGAAAAATAATGATGGATACACGAGACAGAATTGAGGAAGTAGGAAAAAATATAGACTTAAATAATGGAAACTTTATTGATGATGGTAAAACATTATTAAATGATTATATAACTAAAGAAGAATTGTGGGCTTGCACTTCTTGTAATGCTTGTGTTCAAGAATGTCCAATTAGTATAGACCCTTTGTCAATTATATTAGACATGAGAAGATATCTTGTAATGGAAGAATCATCTGCTCCTCTTGAACTTAATAACATGATGTCTAATATTGAAAACAACGGTGCTCCTTGGCCTTACAATCAAATGGACAGACTTAATTGGAAAGAATAGATAATAATAACAATAAAAATAATAATAAAAATTAATGAAAAGAGAAGAGATTGATAAAATGCTTCATGATAAAGTGGAATCTGGAGAGAAAGTTAGTCCAATACTTCCTAGTGGAGTTAAGAATTATTTAATTGATATAGATGGTACTATCACAGATGATGTTCCCAACGAAGAACCTGAAAGAATGTCAACTTGCTTACCATTTGAAGATGCCTTAAAAACTTGCAATAAATGGTTTGATGATGGTCATATGATTTGTTTCTTTACATCAAGAGTAGAAGAACATAGGTTAGTAACTGAAAATTGGTTAGTAAAACATGGTTTTAAATATCATTCCCTTTTGATGGGTAAACCTAGAGGAGGTAACTATCATTGGATAGATAATCATCTTGTAAGAGCTACACGATATAAAGGTAAATTTACAGATCTTGTACAAAAAGAGGTTAAAGCCCAAGTTTTTGATGATTAAAAAATAAATCTATTATGGAAAAGAATTTACATGTTAAAACTATTGCCGACTATGTTGCTGAAGGAAAAGAGCCGGAAGTGTTATTTTGGGTAGGTTGTGCTGGTAGTTTTGATGATAGGGCTAAAAAAATTACTAAAGCATTTGTAAAGATTTTAAATTCTATAAATGTTGATTTTGCTGTTCTAGGAACTGAAGAGTCTTGTACTGGTGATCCAGCCAAACGCTCTGGAAATGAATTTTTATTTCAAATGCAGGCTATGACAAATATTGAAGTTTTAAATTCTTACGACATTAAAACTATTGTGACAACATGCCCTCATTGTTTTAACACTATTAAAAACGAATATCCTTCTTTAGGCGGAAAATATAAAGTTTTACATCACACCCAGTTTTTAAATAAACTTTTAAAGGAAGGAAGGTTAAAAATTGAAGGTGGTGAATATAAAGGCAAAAAAATCACTTATCATGACCCATGTTATTTAGGTAGAGCTAATAATGAGTATAATGCTCCAAGAGAGCTTATTAAAAAACTTGAGTTAGAACTTATAGAAATGAAACGATGTAAGTCAAATGGACTATGTTGTGGAGCTGGTGGTGCACAAATGTTTAAAGATGCTGAAAAAGGTAATAAAGAAATCAATATTGAAAGAACAGAAGAAGCGCTTGATACCAAAACAAGTGTTATTGCGGCAGGCTGTCCATTTTGCAATACAATGATTAGTGATGGAGTTAAGGCTAAAGAAAAAGAAAAAGATGTAAAAGTTCTTGACATAGTTGAATTAATTGTAACTGCTCAAGATTTGTAAAGTATGCTTGTAGATTTTGATACTTTAAGTAATGAATCAAGAGTTTGGGTTTATCAATCCAATAGAACTATTTCAAAGATAGAAATTGACGAAATTGAGTTGGAAATTAAAAAGTTTTTAATTTCATGGACAGCCCATGGAAGTGATCTTGAAGCCAGTTTTATTATAAAATACGGTAGATTTATTATTTTTTCATTAAATGAATCCATTGCTAGAGCTTCTGGGTGCTCAATTGACTCTTTGGTTAGATTTATTCAAAATTTAGAAAAGAAGTATAGTATTAATCTGCTAGATAAAATGAATGTGTCTTACAGACATGGTGAGTTTATTGCTTATAAATCCTTAATTGAATTTAAGAAAATGATAAAAAACAGATCTATTTCAAAAAAAACTATTGTTTTTAATAATTTAATAAATAATAAATCTGAGTTTTTAAATAATTGGGAAGTACCTATAGAAGAAAGCTGGCATAACAGATTCTTTTAATTTAAATTAATATTTCATTATGATGATAAGATGCTTTCTTGTGTTATCACTATTGATTAGTGAAGTTAATGCTCAGAAATCCATTGATCCCCTTATTGCTGTTGGTGATGAGTTAGAACAAAGTAAATGGGTTGATAGTATTTATTCTTCATTAACCCTACAAGAAAAGGTAGGGCAATTATTTGTTGTGCAGGCATTTTCTAATAAAAATAAAAATCATAAAGATGATATTATAAATAACATTATAGACAATAATATTGGTGGTATTATATTTTCAAAAGGAGCACCACATAAACAAGTTGATTTAACTAATGACTTTCAAAGTAAATCATCTATTCCCTTGCTAATAGGGATGGATGCAGAGTGGGGTTTAAATATGAGACTAGACTCTACATTCTCATTCCCATGGAATATGACTTTAGGTGCTGTAAAAGATAACAATCTTATAAGGCAGGTAGGAAATAGTATAGCTGAACATTGCAAAAGAATTGGGGTTAACTTTAATTTTGCGCCTGTAGTGGATATAAATACTAATCCTAAAAACCCTATTATAGGAAACAGATCTTTTGGTGAATCTACAGAAAATGTATCTTTAAAATCATTAAATCTCATGTATGGTCAACAAGACATGAATATACTTTCTAGTGCAAAACATTTTCCAGGGCACGGAGATACAAGTACTGACTCTCATAAGACATTACCTTTTATTGGACACGACAAGCAAAGAATTTTTAATACAGAATTAAAACCTTTTCAATCTCTTATTGCAAATGGATTAGAAAGCGTAATGGTAGCACATTTAGAAGTTCCAAGTCTAGAAAATATTAAAGGACTACCATCAACTTTATCTTATTCAATTGTAACTTCTCTTTTAAAAAACACCTTAGGGTTTAAAGGATTAATTATTACTGATGCACTAGAAATGAAAGGACTTTCTAATTTTAAATCAAATGGTAATTTAGATATGTTAGCTTTTAAGGCAGGTAATGATGTCTTATTAATGTCAGCTAATGTTTCTGAAGGTATTAAGTCTATTGTTAATGAATACAATTTAGGTGAAATTACAGAAGAAAGGTTATCTTACTCAGTTAAAAAAATATTAAAAGCAAAGTATAAAGTTGGGTTGAGTAATTTTCTACAGATTTCAAAAAATAATTTATATGATGATTTAAATAGTTTAGACAATAAGCTTTTATATGAGGAGTTGGTTGAAAAATCTATTAGTGTAGTCAAGAATAATGATAATATTCTTCCAATTGATAATTTAAATAACACAATTGGTTATTTGAATTTTGGTAATGATGAATACATGCCTTTTCTTGGGGCTCTAAAAAAATACTCAAAAATTGAACATTTAAATAATTTAGATATTTTAAAATCTGAATCTGTAAGTTTTATAGAATCAAATTATAAAACTATTATAATAGGTGTTCATGCAAATAGTGAAACCCCTTGGAAAACCTATAATTTAAAAAAAGACGAAGTTAACTTTATTAATCGTATATCAAAAAAAGTTAATGTCATATTAAATATTTTTGGCAGCCCTTATATGTTAAATGAATTTAAAAACATTAAAAACATAAACAGCATTGTAATTTCATATCAAAACTCTAAAGTTTTTCAAAAAAAATCTGCACAATTGATATTTGGTGCAATTGAATCTTCAGGAACTATTCCTGTTAGTGTCGGTAAGTTATTTTCCATAGGACAAGGTTTAGAATTAAATAAAATAAATAGATTATCTTATGGTTCTCCTGAGTCTGTGAACTTAAGTTCAGCAAAATTAAATAAAATAGATTCACTAGCACAGATAGCAATTGACTCTAGTATGACGCCAGGTTTGCAAATATTAGTTGCAAGAGATGGAAAAGTAATCTATGATAAAAGCTTTGGGCATTTAACTTATAAAAAAAAACAAAGTGTAAATCATAATACGATTTATGATGTAGCATCCTTGACTAAAATTTTAGTCACTCTTCCAATAGTAATGAAAATGGTTGAGAATGGAAATTTGTCATTAGACACACAATTAAAAGAAATTATACCTCAATATGATAACTCAAATAAATCTGATAAAACTATTAAAGAAATTTTATCTCATTTTGCTAATTTAAAATCATGGATACCATTTTATAAATCAACTTTAGACACATTAAACAAAGTGCCTAACCCTATATATTATAAAAAGAGTTTCAGTAATGAATACAACATTAAAGTAACTGAAAATTTATATTTACTATCCAGCTTTAAAGATACTATTAATATAAATATTAAAAACAGTGAGTTAAACAATGATAAGTACAAATACAGTGACTTACCCTACTATATCTTAAAAGAATTTATAGAGAATTATTATTCATCTGATTTATCTTCAATTATAGGTTCACAAATGTTTAATAAAATGGGATTAACACATTCGTCATTTTTTCCTAAAAAAATAAATTCTTTAGATAATATAGCTCCAACTGAGATTGATGATTACTTTAGATTTCAAGAAATTAGAGGAACTGTGCATGATATGGGTGCCGCTATGCAAGGAGGAATAGGTGGGCATGCAGGTTTATTTAGTAATGTTAATGATATTGCTAAAATTATGCAGATGTTTATACAAGATGGATATTACGGAGGAGAAAGATATTTTAACAAATCAACTATAGATTTATTTAATAATTGTTATTATTGTACAGAAGATAATAGGAGAGGAGTTGGTTTTGATAAACCACAAATTGAAGAAGATGGACCTACATGTGGTTGTCTTTCTATGGATAGTTTTGGACACTCAGGTTGGACCGGAACTTATACATGGGCTGATCCAGTTGAAAATATTGTTTATGTCTTTTTATCTAATCGATCTTATCCCAAATCAGATGAGAATAAATTATTAAAAAATAATATAAGGACTGATATCCAGAAATTAATTTATGAATCAATAATTAAATAATATTTATGATTATAGGAATTGTATGTTATCCAACTTACGGAGGGAGTGGAGTAGTAGCTACAGAACTCGGCTTAGAGTTAAGCAAGCGAGGCCATGAAGTTCATTTTATTACTTACAATCAACCTGTCAAATTGAATTTGTTTAACAACAATATTCATTACCATGAAGTAATCGTTCCCGATTACCCTTTATTTCATTATCAGCCATATGAACTGGCACTTTCTAGTAAAATTGTTGATATGGTTCAATTACATAAAATTGATATTTTACATGTGCATTATGCTATACCCCATGCTTATGCTGCTTATATGTCTAAGCAAATGTTAAAAACAAGAGGTTTTAATTTACCTATAGTAACAACTTTACATGGAACAGATATAACATTAGTTGGAAGTCATCCATATTACAAAAATGCAGTTGAATTTAGTATAAACAATTCCGATGCGGTAACTTCAGTTTCTAAAGACCTGAAGAGAGATACCTTAAATTTTTTCAATATTAAAAAAAACATTGAAGTTATTCCAAACTTTGTTGATTTAGAAAAATATATCCATGTTCATGAAAATTGTAATCGTGGTGTTTTAGCTAATGAAGACGAAAAGATAATTACACATATAAGTAATTTTAGAAAAGTAAAAAGAATAGATGATGTAATAAATTCATTCAACTTAATTAATAAAGAAATTAATTCAAAACTAATATTATTAGGTGATGGTCCTGAGAGAATAAAAGCAGAAAAATTATGCGATGAACTTAATCTTAATGAAAAGGTTTTATTTTTAGGTGCTTCTAATGAGACTGCTAAAATTTTATGTTTAAGTGACGTGTTTATTTTAGCATCAACAACAGAGAGTTTTGGACTTGTAGCTTTAGAAGCAATGGCCTCATCTGTTCCTGTAGTATCTACCAATTCAGGAGGTCTTCCTGAAGTAAATAAAGATGGTTTTTCAGGATACCTTTCAGATGTTGGCGATATAAATAATATGGCTAAAAATGCAATTAAAATACTTAAAGATTCAACAAAATTGATAAATTTTAAAAAGAATGCAAAACAGCAAGCTAATAAGTTTGATGTACACAATATTGTTCCGCATTATGAAGATATTTATAAAAAAACATTGAGTAATCAGTCATAAATAATTTATTATGAAAAGAAAAGATTTTTTAAAGATTTCAGCAAGTGCTGCTATGTTTTTTGGTATTACCCCAAAAACTCTTGCCAATCCATCTCAATTAGTGGAATACTTAAAACCTACTTTTGATAATGATGGTTCTTGCTATGAATTAAAAGATCAAGCTATTGAAAAGGTTAGAGTAGGTATTATTGGATTAGGAAATAGAGGCAGTGTATTGATTCAAATGTTTGATTATTTAATAAAAAATAACTTAGCTGAAATTGTCGCTTTAAGCGATTTAAATGAGAATAGCATTGATAAAAATGTTAATTACTTAAAAAAAATACAAAAAAGAAAACCTTACATCTATAGTGATAACATTAACTCATGGAAAAAGTTGGTCAAGCGTGATGATATAGATCTTATAATAATAGCAACTCCTTGGGATACACATACTGAAATGTGTATTTATTCAATGGAAAATGATAAGCATGTTGCTTGTGAAGTACCAATTGCTACTTCTGTTGAAGATTGTTGGAAAATTGTTGAAGTTGCAGAATCTACAAAAAAGCATTGTATGATGATGGAAAACTGTTGCTTTAATAATGAAGAGTTATGGTTATTAAATATGATAGATAATGATGTTTTTGGAAATATAAATCATGCTGAAGGAGCTTACATACATGATTTAAGAAAACATCTTCTAGATGATGAATATTATCATAATCAGTGGAGAATAAAGCATCATCAAAACAGAAATGGAAACCTTTACCCTACACATGGTCTTGGTCCTGTATGTTCTTATATGGATATTGGAAGGGGAGATAATTTTAATCACTTAGTTTCAATGAGTTCTAATGAAGAAGCACTGAGTTTGGCTGCAAAATCTATAAATAGTAAATATGATTCGTTTTCGTGTGGTGATATGAATACTACACTTATTAAAACTAAACTTGGAAAAACTATTAAGCTTCAATATGATGTACATACTGGTAGACCTTATACAAGATTAAATAATGTCAATGGAACCAAAGCAGCACACCAAGGCTATCCATCAAAATTATATATTAATAACAGTAAATTACAATGGAGTCATAGTTGGTTAAATGAAAAGGAATATGATGATTATCGAAAGAAATATAACCATCCTTTATGGGCTACAATGGAAAAAGAAATATCAAACAATCAAGCTGGTCATGGAGGAATGGATTTTGTAATGATATATAGAATTATTAGATGTTTAAATAAAGGTCTACCACTTGATATAAATGTTTATGATAGTGTTATGTGGAGTTCAATTCTGCCTCTTTCAGAAATGTCTGTTATTAACGAGAGTAAAACTATAAAAATTCCAGATTTTACTTCTGGTAAATGGAAAGAGTCTAGAAAATCAGAATTACTTAGGGTTATATAAATATCTTACCTGGATTTAAGATCTTATTTGGATCGAATAATTTTTTAATTTCAACTTGTAGTTCAATTGCTTTTTTTGAAAAAGCGATGTCCATGTAGCTTTTTTGAACATACCCAATGCCATGTTCACCAGAAATAGTACCACCAAGCTTGACGGTTAGAGTAAATATTTCTCTAATTGCTTTTTTTAGCTCTTTATCCCATTTATGATCACTCATTTCACCTTTTATAATGTTAATATGTAAGTTCCCGTCTCCTGCATGCCCATAACAAACACTTTTAAATCCAAATTTTAATCCAATTTTTTTTACACCTTTAAGTAATTTTGGTAGTTCAGCTCTTGGAACTACAGTGTCTTCTTCCTTATAAACAGAATTAACTTTTACAGCTTCTCCAACAGATCTTCTTAATTTCCATAAAATATTTTTATGGGTTTCATTATCGGCAAGAATAATTTCACTACAATCAAAAGTTGTTACAACTTTTTCAATTTCTTCACATTCTTTGTACAGAATATTTTCATCATTTCCATCTACTTCAATTAGTAAATGTGCCTGTACGTCATCATTTATATCCATTTTAACATCTGAATATTTAATAGCCCAGTTAATTGCATCTCTTTCCATAAATTCTAGAGAACAAGGGTTTAATCCCGCTCTAAATATGGCAGATACTGCTTCACAGGCCAATTCTGCTGACTTAAAGGGAACTAATAGAGTAATTGTTTTTTTTGGTAAAGGAATTAACTTAAACACAACTTTTGTTATAATTCCCAATGTTCCTTCACTTCCAACCATTAATTGGGTTAAATTATAACCTGTAGAGTTTTTTAGAACATTCGCTCCTGTCCAAATAATTTCTCCAGTAGGTAAAACAACTTCAAGGTTTAAGACGTAATCTTTTGTAACGCCATATTTTAATGCCTTTGGTCCACCAGCATTCTCTGCTAAATTACCTCCTAAAAAACAACTACCTTGGCTAGCTGGATCAGGAGGATAGAAAAGGTTTTCTTTTTCAACAAAATCTTTGAATACTTTATTAATGACACCAGGCTCGACAGTAGCTTGTAAGTTTCTTTTATCCAATTCAATTATTTTATTTAATCTCTCAGTACTTAAAGTAACTCCTCCATAAATAGGTAAACTGCCACCACTTAAGCCTGTTCTTGCTCCACAGGGAGTTATTGGAATTAGTCTTTTATTACAATATTTGATGATTTTTGAAATTTCAATCGAGTTAATTGGTTTAATGACTATCTCAGGAAAAAAACTTAAATTTTCTGTTTGATCAGTAGAATAGTTTTTTAAAGTTTCCTCATCAAAAAAAACGTTGTTTTTACCGATTATTTCAATAAAAGAATCTATATCAGTTTTGTTAACTTTAGAATACTTTTTTATCATACTTAAAAATAAATATAATTTACATATATCATTGCATAATTTTTTGTTTTAATCTTAATAATCTATTTTTACTTTTCAATCAGAAGATTTATGTCTGCTAATACATTTGGAAATATTTTTAAATTGACTTCATTTGGAGAGTCTCATGGACTTGCGTTAGGAGGTATAATTGATGGCTGTCCAGCTGGATTAAAAATTGATTATGATAAAATCAACTATGAATTAAGAAGAAGAAAACCTGGTCAATCTAAAATAGTAACTCAAAGAAAAGAAGATGATCAAGTTGAATTTTTATCAGGAATTTTTGAAGGAATTACAACTGGTACTCCAATTGGTTTTATAATTAAAAATTCTAATCAAAAATCTAAAGATTATGACCATATTAAAAATATCTTTAGACCTAGTCATGCTGATTTTACTTATGAAAGAAAATATGGTTTAAGAGATTACAGAGGCGGAGGAAGAAGTTCTGCCCGTGAAACCGTTTGTAGAGTTGTTGCAGGCGCTATTGCTAAACAATTTATTAGTGACATTAATATAACTGCCTATACTTCATCTGTTGGTGAAATTAAACTCAATAAACATTATTCTGAATTAGACTTTTCTAAAATTGAAAATAATTCAATTAGATGTCCTGAAGATACTTCTGCACAATTGATGATTGATAAAATAAAAGATATTAAAAAAAATGGTGATACTATTGGAGGAGTGATTACATGTGTGATTAAAAATGTACCAATTGGTATTGGTGAACCTGTCTTTAATAAATTACACGCTAAGCTGGGAAGTGCGATGCTCTCAATTAATGCTGTAAAAGGATTTGAATTTGGCAGTGGTTTTAATGGTACATTATTAAAAGGTAGTGAGCATAATGATTTGTTTAATGAAGATAATACAACAGAAACTAATCACTCTGGTGGAATTCAAGGAGGTATTAGTAATGGAATGGATATTTATTTTAATGTCGCATTTAAGCCTGTTGCTACAATTATGCAAAAACAAACAACAATTAATTCAGACAGTAAAGAGGTCACTATGATGGGTAAAGGAAGGCATGACCCATGTGTTTTACCCAGAGCAATTCCAATTGTCGAATCAATGGCTGCATTAGTAATTGCAGACTTTGTACTTCTATCTAGATTAAATAAATTATAAATAAAAAAAAATGGCTTTACATTGGAAAATTTTAATTGGAATGTTGTCTGGAGTTTTGTTTGGTGTTTTAATGCTAAATATTAATGGAGGAGATTTGTTTGTCAACAATTGGATCAAACCACTAGGAACTATTTTTGTTAAACTTTTAAAAT
>ERZ807291.8900-NODE-8900-length-11039-cov-7.205663_pt1 | contig 11039 bp, 10 predicted proteins | sample MGYA00521257_ERZ807291 | MGnify/ENA primary metagenome ERZ807291 (study PRJEB31413, sample SAMN03169783) | marine metagenome | biome: Marine; feature: Water; material: Subsurface seawater | place: North Sea | collected 2011-04-28 | depth 1 m m ...
TTCCGAGTTCGGAATGGGATCGGGTATTACCCCTTCGCAATAATCACCAGGCAGCTCTATATACTGTTTAAATATTATTTTGTAAAGAACAGTTGCAAAAATAAATAAAATAATTGATATACTAAAAGAGATTTATTTATGAAAAAAACTGCATTAATAACAGGTGTATCAGGTCAAGATGGAGCTTATTTGGCCAAATTTTTACTAGAAAAGAATTATAAAGTAGTTGGTACCGACAGAAGATCGGCAAGAGGTAATAACTGGAGACTTAAAAGACTTGGCATTGAAGATAAAGTTATTTTTGAAGAGATGGAAATTGGTGAGATTTATGAGATAGATCGAATTTTTAATAAATATAATTTTAGTGAAGTCTACAATCTTGCAGCACAGTCATTTGTTGGCACGTCTTTTAATAGCCCATTAAATACTACAAACATAACTGGCCTGGGTGTTTTAAGGATTCTAGAAACAATAAAAGCCAAAAATAAAAAAATTAAATTTTATCAGGCTTCTTCTTCAGAAATGTTTGGTGATGTTTTAGAAAATTTTCAAAGTGAAAAGACACCATTAAATCCTCAAAGTCCATATGCAATTGCAAAAGTCTTTGCTCATTACATGACTAAAAATTATAGACATTCTTATGGAATGTTTGCAGTGTCAGGAATTTTATTTAATCACGAGTCACCATTAAGAGGTGAAGAATTTGTAACCAGAAAAATAATAATTGGATTAATTAAAATAATTAATGGAGACTTAAACTGTTTAGAACTTGGAAATATTTATGCAAAAAGGGACTGGGGTTTTGCTAAAGAGTACGTGGAAGCAATGTGGCTAATGCTACAACAAAAAAAACCTGAAGATTTTGTAATATCTACTGGAAAAACATACGCTATAAAAGATTTTATCAATAAAGCTACAAAAATATTGAATTTAAAAACTAAATGGACTGGCAAAGGGTTAAAAGAAAAACTAATAAACACAGCTAATGGAAAAACTATTGTAAAAATAAACTCTAAATTTTTCAGACCAGCTGAAGTGAATATTTTAAAAGGCAATGCATCAAAAGCAAAAAAAAAATTAAAATGGGTGCCGAAAACTAATTTAGAAAATTTAATAAAAATTATGATAAATGATGAAATTAAATTTTATCAAGATCTATAAAAAAGTTTCATAACTTTTCTTAAATTGTACTTCAAAATTTAATTCATTTAAAAAACAAATTTTTAAATTTTTTTTAATTTTATAATATCTAGCTTTATTAGTTAAGAGAAAGTTAATTTTTAGGGCAATTTTTTTAGGATTATTTGGATTCACTACATCAAAAATGTCAAATTTTTTTTTAAAACTTAAAAAGTCATTATTGTTATTTACAATCATTGGAGTATTAGAAAATACATAGTTATTAAACTTTTGAGAGGTCCCAGCCATAAATTTGTGACTGGTACAATTTGGTTTATAAAAACATAGACCAAGTTGTGATCTTTTTAAAATTTCAAACCAATATTTGTTACTAATATCTTTGAAGATAAATACTTTTTTTTGAAGATTTTCATTAAAAATTTTATTTTTTAATCTATCGGCAAAACCTGATATAGAACTACCTGCAACAACTAATACAAAGTTATCATTAAGAAGTTTAAAGCTATCAATAATTTCGTTTAGGTGGTGATTGGAACCAATAGAACCAAGATAACAAACTATATATTTAGATCTTAAATTATTTTTAGATAAAAATTTATTAAAATTTGTCGAATTTTTAATAGTAAAATTTTTAGGAAAACAATTCATAAATGAATAATATTTGCTTATTCTATTTTTTGAAAATTTTTTAAATATTAACATTCTCTTCTTTGAAGGAAAAATTAAATGATTACAAAATTTAGTGCAAAAATACTCAAAATTAATTAGAAAACTTTCTTTAAAGCTTATTGCGTTGTTAACTAGCTCGAAATCAAAATTATGATAAATACAGTTAGTTTTTTTTTTAAAAATTTTTACAAATAAAATATTAAATAAAGATTTTTTATTAAAAAAAATTATATGATTGGGTTCCTTTAAAAATAGTTGAATAATAATATAAAAATTAAAGATTATATAATTTAATATATTAAAATTGTTAGATAAAAAAATAGGAGATTTTAGTAATTTAGTATTTTTTCCGAAATTAACTTTTTTTATTATATCTTTAGTGTTAATTGAGTTCCTACACAGTATAAACACTTTAAATTTATCACTAGAAAATTTTTTTGATAAAAAAATAAGTGTTTGATAAAATTTTGGGTCTCCCCATATAACAAGAAAAATATTCTTCATTATTTTTTAAGATAAACAATATGAGTTTTTAAATAATAATTTTCAACTGGTAAAGATGAATTTTTTTTAACTAGTCGCTCACGTAATCTTAGATTTTTTTTTAACAATTCATATCCAATAGGGCAATATTCAACATAAGTCTTTATTAGTTTAAATTTATTTTTTTTTAAAATTTCAATATATTGATTGGCATTTAATTTTGAAAATAAATCTTCTTGTACTAATATACCACCTCCACCACCCTCATTTAATTCATAATTGAGTGTACCAGCATTTTTATTAAAATAAGCTTCATACTTCTTTTTACTTAATAGCAGGTGATTGAACCCATTTTTTTTATTATCTCTTCCTGAAAAGTGATCACCCCCATAAGTTAACCACATCGGGCCTCCATATGATGCATACATAATGCCATCTTTTTTTAATAATTTATAGCATTTTTTAGTGACTTGTAAAAAATCTTTACAATGCTCAAAAACAGCATCACTAACAATAAAATCAAATTTATCTTTATATTTAAATTGTGTAAAATCTTTTTTATAAAACTCAACTTTTGTTTTTATTTTTTTTTGTTTAACAAATTTTTTGACTTTTTCCCAAGAATATTTGTAATTTAGAATATCAACTCCAACTATCTTTTTAGGATTAAATTTAAACCAATAATGATAATCAAAAGCATTACCGCAGCCAACGTTAAGAATACTTTTATTTTTAATTATTTTAATTTTATTAAGTTTTTTTCTACGTGCAACAGTCGATAAGCCTTTTGATGGAAGCACAAGGTCAATTTTATAATTTTGTTTTTTAAAAAAATTATTATAAATTAGACTATAAAATGGCCTTCTAATAATTGTGTCAAAATAATCTCTAAATCTATTTCTTAAACTATAATTTTTTATATTAAAAAAATTTATATGACGTGATGAAATATCTTGATTTTTAGAGAATATAAATTTTTTTTTCATAGTTAGATAATTATTTATAGTATAAATACTTCTAACTAAATGATAAAATTAGGGTTAATTGGAATTGGGAATGTTACTTGGAATGTTCATTTGCCAATTTTATTATCAAGAGCAGATATTAAGATTTCTTGGGCTTGTGATGTTTCGAATGAAAAAGAGAACATTTTTAAAAAAAAAAATATACCTTTTTTTTCTGACCTTGATGAAGCTTTAAATGCTTATAAATGTGATATTGTCTTGGTAGCTACCCCCTATTATCAAAGAAAAAAAATTTATGATAAAATTAAAAATACTGTAAGTGGGATTTTTTTTGAAAAACCTTTTGCATTAAATTTAAGGGAACATCATTATTTTTCAAGCAATTTTGACAATCATTCAATTACAATTGGATTTATGAGAAGACATATGGGTAATGTGAAAAATATTAAAAAAATAATAGAAAATCAATTATTTGGTAATTTGAAATCAGTCAATATTAACTTTGGTGATATACATTACAATTTTAATGGTTTCAGATCAGAAAAAAATAAAGCTGGTGGGGGTATATTTTTTGAAGCAGGAACTCATTGGATTGATGCAGTGTTATTTACAGCTAAAGCAAAAAAAATTGAAAATTTTTTTTCAAACAAGAAATTTGAGGATGGTTTGGATATTGAAAGTGATGGTGGTTTTAATATTATTAATGATAAAAATGTCAAAATCGAGTGTAAATTTAATTTTACAATCCTCAAAAATACCTCAAATAAAATTACCTATGTTTTTGATAATTGTTCAATTGATTTATTTTTATTTGAAGATAACTCTAGTTTAATTATTAATACTAATTCAGATAATAAATTCATAATCAATAATAATGAAACAATAAATTTTCCCAATAATTCTTTAAGTATGGGATTTTCATTTTGGGATAAATTTATAATTTCATACAAAAACAAAAATAAATCTGAAATATCTATAGATACTTTTTTATTATTGAGCGAGGCTGTTGAATTATTTTATGAAAAATAAAAAAATAATTATTTTAGGTGCAACAGGTCAAATCGGTAAGGAATTATCTTTAGAATTTTCAAAAATTAAAAATATTGAAACTATTTCACATTCTAGAACTAAAGTTGGTTCATCTTTTTTTAAATTTTATAATTTACCAAACATTGTTGGTGATTTAAATAATAATATTATTATGCGTGAAATTTCTAATGCAGATTTAATATTTGATCTAGCTGCACCAGACCATGGAACATTAAAAGAGATAAAAAAATTTTACTATAAAAGGTTTAATATGATCATACCTTTTATGAAACAAAATTCAAAATTTGTATTCGCAAGTACTATGAATGCGTTTGGAGCTGATAACAAAAGAAAAAAACTTAAAAATTATATAATTTCTAGTTCAGTTTATGCAAGTAACAAAAGATATGCAGAAAGCTATGCTAGAAAATTATGTAAAAAAAATTCTTTAGATATATATATTATTAGATTGGCTGAAGTTCATGGTAAATATCAAAGGGCGAGTGCTAATATAATAAGCTTAATAGCTAATAAATTTTTGTTTGAAATTCCAAATACACCTGCATGGATTACTTTTATTGTTCTGATTAAAAGTGCGATAGTAGATATTTTAGAAAATCGGGTGAAACCTGGGCTATACACTTTAACTTGTGATGATATTTATTGGAACGAGTTAATAGAATATTTTGGTAAAAAAATTAACATAAAGCCAAAATTTCAAATAATAGATCAAAATTTTAATTTTCTAAATAAATTCAAAAATTTATTATATTATTTTATTAATTCACAAAAAGACTTTATTAGAGGCAACATAAATCTAACTAAAAATTTTCAAGACTTAATGGGATTGAATTATAGAATTGATAAAGCTTTAAAAGAAGGTGAAAAAATTAAGCTAAAAAAAATTAAAGTATATAGAGATTATAGTAGGTACAAAGGTGTTTTGCCAGGTAAGAGAATTCAATCTATAAAATATGATAAAAATCTATTACTAAAATAATTATAAATTTTTTTAATGAACAGTAAAATAAGTTACAATTCTATAAATCAGAATAAGTTAATTTTTATTGAGTGTCTAAGATTTTTTTCGGCATTTTCAGTTTTGGTGTGGCACTATGTTCATTTTTCACTTCAATCTTATGCTCCATTGGACTATGATAAGAATAATTTACCATTTAATGAAATATTAAGGCCTCTATATGATTTAGGAGGTGCGGGAGTTTTGTTTTTTTGGTGTATTAGTGGATATATATTTTTTTATAAATATCAAAATTCTATTATAGAAAATAGGACTAGTCCTAAGGCATACTTTATAAATAGATTTTCTAGATTATATCCTTTACACTTTTTAACATTAATAGCAGTTTTATGTATGCAAATCTTTTATTTTAATCAAAATAATACTTATTTTGTATATGAGTTTAATGATTTATATCATTTATTTTTGCAATTTTTTTTTATTAGTCACTGGGGTTTTGAAAATGGATACAGTTATAATGGTCCAATCTGGTCTGTTTCCGTTGAAATAATAGTTTATATAATTTTTTTTGTTACATTGAAATTTTTTAGTAAATCTTCTTTTTACAATATACTAATTATTCTTGCGTGTGTATTGTCAAAACTATTTACTGATACCACTTACATTTTATTTGATTGTGTAATATTTTTTTATTGTGGTGGTCAAACTTTAATAATTACTAATTTTTTTCAAAAAAAAATCCTACTCTATTTCCATTCTAAATTTTATATTTTTATATTAATTTTAATTCCATTTACATGCTGGTTTTTTGAGCTAAACAAAATTAAATATTTTTATTTTTTATTTTTTCTAATTTATGGTTGTTGTTTATTAATGATTTCATCTATTAAATTTAATTTAGATTCTAAAGTATTAAATCTAATTAAAGCTTTAGGAAATATGACTTATGGATCTTATCTTTTACATTTCCCTCTTCAAATATTAATTGTTATTGTATTTGATTTTCTTGAAATAAAATTACCAATTTATGAAAATTGGTTTTTTTTATTTTATATATTTTTAGTATTATTTTTAGCACATATTTCTTATAATAAGTTTGAACTTCCGATACAAAAATTCATTAGAAAATATAATAATAATTAATAGTTTAGTAAATAAGACTGATAAACTTTATCAAATCCTTCATCTAAAGTTGTATTTGCTCTCCAACCATAGCTATTTGCTATATGAGAGTTTAATATTTTTCTTGGAGTACCGTTTGGCTTTGATTTATCAAATTTTATATTAATCTTTAAACCAAGTTTTTTAATAATAAATCTCGCATATTGTTCTATAGATTTTTCTATGCCACTTCCTATATTGATTAAACTATGCTTTGTTTTTTTTCTCATAAAAAAAATGCATGCATCTGCTACATCGTCAACATACATAAGTTCACGTTTTGCTTTTCCATTACCCCAAATTTGTATTGATTTTTTATTATTATTTTTTGCATTAAGAATCTTTGATATTAGAGCAGGAAAAAAATGAGATGTCTCTAAGTCATAATTATCATTCGGTCCATATGTATTAGTAGGCATTAAACACTTAAAATTAGTCCCGTATTGATAATTATAACTTTCACAAAGTTTTACACCTGCTATCTTTGCGATTGCATATGGTTCATTAGTTTTTTCCAATATACCATTTAACATATAAGATTCTTTTATTGGCTGTCTACAATTTCTTGGGTATATGCAGCTCGACCCTAAGAAAATTAATTCTTTAACTTTATTAATATAGGCTGCATGTACAATGTTGGTTTGAATTGTCAAATTGTTGTAAATGAATTCTGCTTTATATTTATTATTAGCAAGTATTCCTCCTACAGTTGCTGCTGCATTTATTATCACATCAAATTTTTTTTTTTTAAAAAAAATATTAACTTTATTTTGATCTCTTAGATCTAGTTTTTTTTTAGGTATAGTTATTATTTTTGTGTAACCATAAAATTTTAATCTTCTAACTATAGCAGACCCAACTAATCCATTATGCCCAGCAACAAAAATTTTAGATTTTTTATTTATTATTTTTAACATTTTTTAAATAATTTTTTTTTGTTATAATTTGTATAGTAGGTAATGGAAAAATTAATTTACCACCATTTTTTAAATAGTTTTTTTCTCTATTTATTATTTCTTTTTTAAAGTGCCATGGCAAAACTAATTGATAATCTGGTGGATTTTTTTTAATAGTATCTTCATTAATTATCTGAATATTGCTTCCAATAGTTTTTGCACCAAATTTTTCCTTATTTCTTTCGGTTGCAAAAGGAATAATCTTATTATCAATATCTAGATATTGTAAGATTGTATTTCCCTTAGTTGAAGCACCAAGCACATAAATCGACTTATTTTTATCTTTAATATTTTCTATAATTTTTTTTAGTTTTATTTTAATTTTTAAAATATTTAAAAAGAACTTTTTATAAATTTTTGTGCTTTTAATTTTTAGTTTTTTTTCATTTTTGAGCAATCTATTCAAATAGGCTATGTTCTCTTTTTGATCGTACATCATATTTTTATTATGTGTAACAAAACACCTAATACTACCACCATTTATTTTATTTTTTTTAACTTTAAATATCTTTAAGCCATTATTTTTCATTAAGTAATTTAAGCTAGATAAAGAATAATACTCAAGATGCTCGTGACATATTGTATCAAAAGAATTTAATTTAAGCATATCAATTAAATAAGAAAGTTCAAATACCCATACTCCATCCCTCTTCAGGTAATTATTAATATTTTTTACAAATAAATTTGGATTATCTAAATCATAAAACATTGCAATTGAGGTTATTAAGTCAAATTTTACATTAATATTCCTTAAATTATTTTTTCTTGGAGGAAAAAAATCTCTAATTACTTTTATTTTCTTTCTATCAATTTTTTTGGTAATTTGACTTGGATCAATTCCAAATTTTTCTACAGTTTTAGGATAAAAATTTAGTAATGTGCCATCATTACATCCAATATCCAAAACTTTAATTTTTTTTATTTCATGTTTTTTAATGGTACATAAGTTGCTAACTAAATCTTTCAAATGCGTTCTCATGGTTTTGTTTATTCCTGATTCATACCAATAATTTTTATAAAGAATTTCTTTGTTAGTTGTGTGCAATAATTGAACTAAACTACATTTTTGACATAGTACTAATTGTAAAGGAATTTTTTTTAGATACGGTTTTGGATAATTTTTTTTTATAAAAGATCCTTGGATATACTGACTATTAAGATCAATAATAATTTTTAATTTTCTGTTTTTGCAGATTCTACATTCTTTAATTTTATAATATACGGGTTTGACCATTAGGAACTAATACTTAATAAATTTATAATTGAACAGTGCATAAACAGCTTTTATACCGTCAAAATATGTTATTTTTTTTCCTTCTGAGTAATCTCTTCCATGATAAGAAATAGGAACTTCATGAATATTAATATCTAAATTTGAAATTTTTGTAGTTATTTCTGGACAAAATGCAAACCCATTTTCTTCTAATTTTATTGATTTAAAAAGATCACTTTTAAATACTTTATAACAAGTGTGGGCATCGGTCAATCTTTGATCATTTATTATATTAGACATAATTGTTAATACATGATTGTAAAAAATTCTCTCTAATGATGAAAAACTTTTTAGCTTATATCTTTTTTTTTTTAATACTCTTGAACCATACACCACAGAAATATTTTTTTTTTTAAAGGGTTTTAATAAATTTTCATAATCAGTAGGTTCGTATTCTAAATCAGCATCTTGTATAATCACATGGGTTCCTGTGACATGTTTTTGAGCAGTCCTAATTGCTGCTCCTTTACCTGAGTTTTTACTATGGTTAATTATTCTTATTCTTTTATTAGAAAATTTACTTAGTAATTTTTTAGTATTATCTGTTGATCCATCATTAACAACTATCAATTCTTTATTTATGTTTTTTAATTGTAAGATTTTATTTATTATCTTTAAAATAGTTTTTTCTTCATTATAAACGGGTATGATTATGCTAACTTTCATTGAATTTCTTAAAATTTTTTGCTTTTCCTATGTAACTTGTTATTTATATTTTTTTTATGGATATCTCTTTTCATATAAAGATAATAAATCAATCCTTCAATTACATACGAATGATATTGAAAAAATATCATTACAAGGCATTATTTTTGTATCATTTATAGCTCTTTTTTTAAATTTTTTCATATCTCTAAATATCTTATTAAATACAATATTCTTAGGCTTAGGACTTTTATTATATTTCATTGATAATAAAAAATTTCTTAATAAAAAATTAATTAAATATAATTTCATTGTTGCCATATTATCCACTCTACTATTATTATATGCCAATATTAATCGTCCAGATGCTGCTCTATACCATCTACCTTTCATCAGCGTTTTAAATGAACATAAAATAATAATAGGTTTAGGTAATATACATTCTAGATTTGGCCATATATCTATTATTCAGTATCTCTCTGCAATAAACTACAATTTTTTATTTGGTTTAAATGGGATTAGTATTCCTCTTTCTGTAGTTGCTAGCTTTTTTATAGTTTTCTTTTACAGAAAAGTTTTGATTTCATATAAATTAAAGTCATTAAATCTGGATTTTTATTTTTGTTTGTTTGTTTCAATCTACATTTTTTATAAAATAAATCGATATAGTAGTTTTGGTAATGATGCCATAACACATCTATGTTTTTTTTATTTAATAAGATTAATTTTAACTGATAATAATTTTAAGCAACTTTCATTAGTAATTCTTCTTTGTGTTTTTATCTTTTTAAATAAGAATACCTATTTATTGATTTTCTTATTTCCATTATTTATTTATTTTTATAATAAAATTTATCTTGATCACAAAAAAACAATAAAATTAGTTTTTTCTTTTTCTAGTTTTTTTTTATTCTTATGGTTGCTAAAAAATATACTCATATCTGGTTGTGCAATTTTTCCAATACACAATACTTGTATTCAAGAATTAAAATGGACCCCTAATATTAAGGTAATAAAAAATACCGAACAAGCTGGAGAAGCTTGGGCAAAAGCTTGGCCTCAAAATAAAAATAAAAATTTAACACCAAAAGAATTTAATAAAGAATTTAATTGGCTTATGCCTTGGCTTAGCACTCATGCTAAGTATGTAGGTAAAACTATGCTTCCATATTTATTTTTTATTATTATTTTAAATATTTACTTCAGTCGTAACAAAAAAAAATTATCTCTTAATAATATAAATTACAATTTATGTTTGATTGGCAATATTTTGTTTACTCTAATTTTTTTTCTAAAATTTCCACTGTATAGATATGGTTACTCTTACTTAATTTCTCTGATTATTTTATTAAGTCTTTACAATTATAAACAATTTAGCTCATATAAAGTAATTCGTTTTACTGGTATAATTTTGATTATACTTCCATTAGTTTTTTTAGGTAAACAAATACAAAAATATAATAAAAAATATTCTTTGAGCTATATTAATAAACCTTGGCCAAATATTTATTCATTAGATAATAATGTGATTCATAACAAAAAATTAAAAGTAAAATTTGAGGATTTATATATTTATGAAAGTCTGCGTGAATGCGCTTATTCAAAAGCTATTTGTACAAATTATAAGGTTAACAAAAATATTAATATAAATAAAAAATTTACTTATTACATAATCTCTGAAATTTAATTAGCACTAAAAATTAATCTTTAAAAGTAAATTTTAAACTATATAAATTATT